>SDGW01000064.1_pt1 | contig 40008 bp, 38 predicted proteins | sample 2873831 | NCBI WGS metagenome assembly SDGW01 (sample SAMN08132700, study PRJNA421101) | hypersaline lake metagenome | isolation source: celular fraction 0.22 microns magnesium sulfate-rich crust from ephemeral... | place: Spain: Penahueca Lagoon, Toledo | collected 2011-07 | reverse complement strand
ATCCTCGAGGACGCCGACCGGGCGGCCGGCGGCTTCTCGAAGGGGATGCGCCAGCGGCTCGGTCTCGGGATGGCGCTGGTCGGCGATCCCGATCTGCTGCTCCTCGACGAGCCCTCCTCCGGGCTCGATCCGACGGGGATCCAGGACATGCGGGAGCTGCTGCGAACGGAGGCCGACTCGGGGACGACCGTCTTCTTCTCGAGTCACATCCTCTCGGAGGTCGAGGCGGTCTGTGATCGCGTCGGCATCATGAACGAGGGCCGACTCGTCGCCTTAGACAGCATCGAGAACCTCCGGGAGGAGTCGACCGGCGCGGCGACGATCGACGTCGAACTCGCCTCGGCGGCCGACCCCGCCGCGCTCGACGTCGGCTCGCTCGAGGGGGTACAGCGGGTTACCGCGGACGGCGATACCGTCACTGCGGTCTGTGACGACCCCGCCGTCAAGGTCGACGTCGTCCGCCACATCGACGAGCGGGCGACCGTGACCGATATCCTCTCGACGGACACCTCGCTCGAGGAACTGTTCAACCAGTACGGAGGTGTCCGCATGAGCGCGCTCTCCGTCGCCAAGCGTGACTTCCTGAACGTCCGGCGAGCCAAGCTCGTCTGGATCCCCGCCCTGCTGTACGCCCTGTTCATGCTCATCTTCTACTGGGGCCAGAGCAGCCGCCCGGAGCCGGACTTCTACATGGTCCTGTGGAGTCTCGCCGGGATCGGCGGGGCACTGGTCATCCCGCTGGTCGCGATCGTCGCGGCGTACCTCTCGATCGCCGGCGAGCGCGAGTCCGGCAGTATCCGTTATCAGCTGAGTCTTCCGGTCTCCCGATCGGACGTGGTCGTCGGCAAACAGCTTGCCCGCACCGGCGTCGTCATGGCGTCGCTGCTGATCGCGTTCGCCATCGGGATCGTCGCCGCACAGGTGCTCGTCCCCGACATGACTCTCGAGTACGACGGCTACGTCGCCTTCGTCGCGCTGACCCTGCTATACGCCCTGGCGTACGTCGCCGTCGCCGTCGCGATCTCGGCGGCCACCGCGAGTCGCTCGCGGGCGATGAGCGGGGCGATCGGCTTCTTCTTCGTGTTCAACCTCGCGTGGAACTTCCTGCCGGTCAGTCCCGCCCGGATGGCCGAGTTCGTCTTCGAGGAGTTCGGCATCGACTACAGCGACGCCCTGCTGGACCTCATCTTCAGTCTCAGCCCGACCGGGGCCTACCTGAACGGGATGAAACTCGTCTTCCCGGACGATTTCGTCCCGCTTCAGGCCACCACGGCCACGAGCGATCCGTTCTACATTCAGGGCTGGTTCATGCTCGTGATACTCGCCGGCTGGATCGTCGTCCCGCTGTTGCTGGGCACGTGGCAGTTCCGGCGAACGGACCTCAGTTAATCGAACGGTTCGCACCGCCGACCGCGAATTCCGTTGCTGCTCAGTCGATAACGCCCGTTTTTCGCGCCACGTCTCGAGCAGCCCGCTCGTTCATCCCGTCGCCGAGGATCGTGTACCGATCGCGGATCTCGTGGCAGGTCGTCAACGCCTCGATCACCGTCTCGTCGTCGATGCCGAGTTCGGCGGCGGTCGTCGGCGCGTCGATGCTCGAGAGCGCATCGCGGATGTCCCGCCAGATGCCGTCCTCGCCCTGGTGGAGGTAGGCCGTCATGATCGAGCCGACGCCGACCTGATGGCCGTGGAGGGCCACGCCGGGGGCCAGTCGGTCGAGTTGGTGCGAGAAGAGGTGTTCGGCCCCGCTGGCCGGCCGCGAGGAGCCGGCGATGCTCATCGCGACGCCCGAGGACATCAACGCCTTGGTGACGACCCAGGCCGACTCCTCGAGCCCCGGCCGAATGAGGTCGGCGTTCCCCACGAGGATCTCGGCGGTCATCTCGGAGAGCGCGGCGGCGTACTCCGAATACTCGACGTCTTTGAGTCGTTTGGCGAGCCGCCAGTCCATGACAGCGGTGTAGTTCGAGATGATGTCGGCACAGCCAGCGGTCGTCAGTTCCCACGGTGCCTCGGCGAGGATGCCGGTGTCGGCGACGACCGCCAGCGGCGGTTCCGCGGCGACGCTGTGGCGTGAATCCCCGTCCGGGACCGAGCCTCGGTTGCTGACGATCCCGTCGTGGCTCGCCGCCGTGGGAACGGAACAGAAGCCCATCTCGAGGTGGTAGCTGGCCAGTTTCGCGATGTCGATGGCCTTGCCGCCGCCGATGCCGACGAGATAGGCGGCGTCCTCGGCCTCGGCGATCTCGATGACGCGCTCGACGGCGTCGAACGTCGCCTTCTCGACGGTGACGATCGCGGGCTCGATTCCGGCGGCCTCGAAGTCGGCCGCGATCGGATCCGCGGCGACCTCGCGGGGCGTCGGACTCGTGACGAACAGCGGCCGCCCCTGCAGGTGGAGGTCGTCGATCACGTCTAGGACCTCGCTGCGAACACCGTGGCCGACGACGACGTTCCGCGGGAGGCGGATCCACGTCGACTTCTCGAACATACCAGCCCTGACACACCCCCGGGACATGTGTTTTTCCTCGTCGGCGCGGCCGCCAGACCATCGGCGCTCTTATATAATTTCCAACTGCAATGGCCGCATATGATCGCGGTGACCGCGCTCTGGCTCGGACTGCTCGGCGCGGGATATGCTAGCGGGAGACTGTACGGACGGTACACGCTTCGACGCGCCGATGACAGCGATGGTCGGTCACGTGGCACGTATCGACTGCTCGCCGTCGTGGGTCTCACGACCTTCGTCGTCCTCGGGTTTGCCGGTCTCATCGACGTGACCGAGAGCGCCCTCTCGTCCGTCCATCCGGCGCTGGGAGGCGCGCTCGCCACGCCGCTCGTCTGGCTCCCGTCTGCGGTCGGAACGATCGTCGCCGTTCTCGTCACGTATCTCGGCGTTTTTCCGTACGCTCGCGAGCGCCGCGACCTCGAGATCGACGCCGCGACGGCGCTCGGTCGCCTCGCACGGTATCTCGCGACGATTTCGCTGTTCGTTCTGGGCGTCGTCGGCCTCTATACGGCCCTCCTCGAGGTTTCGAATCCGAATCCGGCGTTGATACCGGTCGTATTCCTCGTTCTCACTACCGGTGTCTACGGCTGGATGACGTTCCGGATTCGCCTCTCACAGGACGTCGAGCCGCTGACGGCCGAGCAGCGACGCCGACTCGAGGCGGCAGCCGACCGGGTAGACCTGACGGCGACGGTCGCCGGCGCGATACCGGGCCGCGAAACCGAAGTCGCCGGTATCTACCTCGACGGGCCGTTTTGGAACCGTCGAGCCTACGCTACCGATTACGCGTTCGACGCGTTCGACGACGACGAGCTGTCGGCAGCGTGTGCACGTGCGAGCGCCGCCGACGAGGGTCGACTGCTGGAACGACAGGCGCTCGTGACGAGTGCGCTCCTCGGCCTTCTCGTCACGTGCTACGTCTGGCGGTCGTTCGCGCTCGCGTTGATCGGGGTCGTGATAGGCTGGCCGCTCGCGGTTCAGTACCTCCAGCGATGCGAGTTCGCCACCGATCGGCGTGCCGCTCGAGCCGTCGGGGTCGACGCGCTCACGAACGTCATCGAGACGGGGGGCGATCTGTCCGACGACCGAGGGCGGCTGCAGGAGCGGCTCGCGTCGACGCCGTCGCGGTCTCGGCGACTCGAGCGACTCCGCGAACTGGAGTCCTGATCAGAGCGTATCCAGAATGTCCAATACGCGCTCTTCGGACGCTCGATCCGGCTCCTTCTCGACGCCGCCGCGGTCGTTCTCGAGGTGGGCCGCAACAGTGCGATCCATCGCTTCGGTGAGCGGCGTCGACTCCCAGCCCAGCGCGGCGAGTTTCGCCGTCGAGAGGACGTGGGGGTACGTTCGGTACATGGGGTAGTCGTCGAGCGCGAGATCGCCGGCCGCGAGTTCGCGGGGACCGGCGTGGACGATCTCGACGGATGTATCGAGCGAGTCGGCGATCAGGTCGACCATCTCCTCGAGCGTGACGAGCCGCCGGTCGCCGACGTTGTAGGCCTCGCCGGCCTCGCCGTGCTCGGCGACGATCCGCAGGGCGCTGGCGACGTCCTCGACGTAGACGCGGTGGCGGAGGTTCGTGCCGTCGCCGGGGACCACGACGCGGTCGAAGCGGTTGACGCGGTCGATCCACCAGTCCAGTCGTTCGGTGTAGTCGTGCGGACCGTAGACGATCGGCGGGCGGACGGTCATGGCGCGAACGCCGTCTTCGGCCGCCGCGACGACGGCGCGGTCGCCCTCGGCCTTCCGGTTACCGTAGGTCTCGAAACTGTCGTCGGTCGCCTGCTCGGCCGTACAGGACTCGAGCGGCGTCTCATCTTCCCGTTTGGGAATCTCCTCGCGGCCGTAGGCCGCACCGCTGGAGACGTAGACGTACGACTCGCAGTCGGCGAAGATCCGGGTCGCGGCGCGAACGTCCTTCGGGTGGTAGGCGACGCAGTCGAAAACGGCGTCGGGGTCGACGGTCATCGCAGCCGATTCGAGCGCCGTGTCGTTCGTCCGATCTCCCTCGACGTGGTCGACGCGGTCGTCGTCCGCGAACGGGTTCTCGCGGTTGCCGCGGGTGAAGATGGTGACCCGGTAGTCGTGGTCGAGCAACTCGTCGACGAGATGGCGGCCGATGAACCGCGTGCCGCCGATAACGAGGGCGCTGTCCATGCGTGGTCGTCACCGCTCGCGGGGAAAACGGTGGCGGACCCGTGAGAACCGACCCGGGATCGGACCCGTATCCCGGATACGTAAGTCTGGTGACGAGCAGGGTCGGGTTCTATTTGCCCGTCGGTGGAAGCGCGTCTCAACATGACAGAGCAGCTCAACACCGATCGCACAGCCGAGTATCCCCTCGAGTGCGACCACTGCCACTATCCGATCCCCGGTGAGGCCGAGGAGAGCGACGACGGCCGGTACTGTTCGGACGCCTGTCGCGAGGCCGCCGCCGACGGCTCGACGATGGCCGAGCCCAGCGCCTACAAGCGGGTCGTGACGGGCGTCGAACCGATCGACTCGCTCGTCCCGAACGGCGTGCCCGCAGACTCGCTGCTGTTGCTCTCGGGCGACGAGGGAACCCGTCGCACCGAACTCGGTATCGAACTCGTCTGGCGGGCCCTCGAGCGGGGGGAACCCGCCGTCGTCGTCTCCTTCGCGAACCCACCGACCGCGACGCTCGAGCGGTTCTACCAGAACGGCTGGAACGTCCTGCCGGCGCTGGAAAACGACCGGCTACGGATCATCGACTGTTTCACCCACCGGCTCGACGACCGCGACGAGTTCATCGAGCAACGTAATGCGTGGACCGAGTTCGTCGGCGAGGCTGCCGAAGACGCGATCGTCGAGGTGCGCGACCCGAGTGATCGCCGTGAGGTGACCCACAGCGTTCAGGGTGCACTCGACGACCTCGAGATGACCGAAACCGGTCTCGTGACGATCGACTCGCTCGACGAACTCGAATCGCTGCTCCAGCAGCAGATGGTCCACGGCTTCCTGAAGGACTTGCGAGCCATGGTCTGTAAGGCACGGTTCGTCCCGATCATCGCCAGTTCGACGCCGATGGACGAAGCCGACGCGCCCCACGCCGAGTACGCGTTCGATGGGATTATCGATCTGCGGCTAACGGATCGGCTCGCACCCGACGCGCGGCTCAAACAGCTCGCCGTGCGCAAGCTGGTCGGTGCCCAGTTCCTCCCGCAGTGGGTGACCTACGAGTACGAACCTGCGCGCGGACTGTTCGCGTTCGGGCCGAACACGGACGCGCGACAGTTTTACGAGTCCGGCAACGGGGCGGTGCAGTCGAACCAGCATTCCCACCGGTGACGGTGCGCGCCGGTGGCGCTCGACTCACCGCACGGCCCCACAGACGACCGTTCTCGAGCGGCCACGGTCTCGGTCCGCACGGCGGATGCACGCGAACTCACGCTCGGGTTTTATCACCGTGTTCGGTTTAGCAGTCGCCGCAGTACCGCGACGGCGAGCGGCCAGCGAACCGATTGGGGCGAGTCATCGATCGACGACCGACCAGCCGACAATCTACCCAGACACACCATGAACGACCGATATGATAGCGATCGACGACGGACGGACGAACGGCGTACCGACCGCTCGAGCGATACCGAACACCGGGGCCAGGAACGGAGCGACCGAAACCGAGCTGACGACGAGCGCGGCTGGCTCCACGGCATGTTCAGCCGAGGCGGCAGCGAAGACGCCGGTTCCCGGGGTCCCGACCGACAGGGTCGAGAGCGGCCCGAAGGACAGCAAGGGGGAGCCACCGACGACATCGGCTGGGGCCGTTCCACCGGTTCGACCGACCAGAGCCGCCAGCGTGGCCGGACCGAACAGGACCGGGAAGAGTATTCACAGCGCGGGCGGTCCTACCGCAGCAGCGAGCACCAGCAGGGACGAGCGCCCGAGCGACCGGGCGAGCCCGGACAGCGATTTAGTCAGCAGAGCGGGCAATCCAACCAGCAGGGCACGGAGGGCCAGCAACGTCATCAGCAGGGTGGTCGGCAGCGACACGGCGGCAACCAGCAACATCAGCGGGAGAGACAGCAGCAGTACCAGCCGGGCGAACCCGGACAGCGGTTCAGTCAGCAAGGCGGGCGCTCGCAGCAACAGGGCACGCAACCCCACCAGCAGCACCAGCAAGGCGGTCAGCAGCATAGCGGACACCAGCAGGGCGGTCAGCAGCGCAGTGGCTTCGAAACTAACGCTCGAGAACAGAGCAACCTCGCGTACGGTGGCGAAGCCCGGCGCGAAGAGCAATACGGCGGTCAGCAAAACCAGCAGGAGCAGTTCGGACGACAGGGCCAGCGCGGCCAACAGGGAAGACAGCAGTACCAGCAGGGTCGACAGCAGGGCGTGCAGGGCCAGCAGCACCGGACCCAACGACAGGGAAGCGACCGCTCCCAGAGCGGCCAGCAGGGCGAATCCCAGCAGCGCACTCGAGAGCGCTGGCAGGGGAGCCGGGACAGTCAGCCCGACGCGATGCGCCGGAATCCCAGCGAGCAGTATCAGGGGAGCCAACGAGGCCAGCGAGAAACCCGACGCGGGAGCAATCAGCAAGACCGGCAGGGAATCCAGTCCGAGAGCAACCGAGAAAGCCACGGAGGGAGTCGACACCAGGGCGGTAGCGAGCAACACGGCAGCCAGTACCAGCAGGGTCAACCCGAGTCCAGTCGCCACCAGCGTAGCGAGGGGTACCAGTCCAGCACGCAGCGGGATCGGAGCGACCAGTACGGCCAGCAGACGGATCGCGATTACGGCGACACCCAGCAGTTCGACCGAAATCGAGACTGCGGTGAGACCGAGCGCACCGGCGGTCGCATGAATCGGGAGCAATCGAACAGCGGCCTCCAGTACCGTCAGCAGGGACAGCGATACGAGCAAAGCGACCGGACGGAAAACCGTAAGTCGAACCGCGGGTCGCGCTCGAGCGGCGAGAGCGACCGGAACCAGCAGCTAGATGACGAGGAGATGAGCAACCGCCGCCACATCCACGAGCGAGATCCGACCGCCGACGAAGACCGGTCGAGCTAACGCCGCCAGTCGCTCGCTGCCGTTGCAACGCGATCCGAAATCACACTCGTTTTTGCCGCCGCCCGCTCGAGAAACGGCTATGAGCGGCACCTACGTTCTTATCGTCGCCGTCGATCGGCCGACCACCGTCGAGGTAGGCGCGCTGGGCGATCGCGAGTTCGCCGACGGCGCGTACGCCTACGTCGGCAGCGCGTTCGGCCCCGGCGGCTTCGCCCGCGTCGACCGCCACCGCGAACTCGCCGCCGGCGAGCGCGACGCGCGCCACTGGCACGTCGATTACCTGCTCGGCGATCCGGCGGCGAGCCTCGAGGCCGCGATCACCTTCGCGGACGCCGACCGGGAGTGTGAACTGGCCGGTCAACTGCCGGGCGAGCCGGTCGCCGGGTTCGGCGCGTCTGACTGCGGCTGCGAGGCGCACTTGCTCGACGCGCCCAGCGAAGAGGCCGTCCGCAGCGCAGCGGTCGACGCGGGCGGCCTCGTCAGGGAGGCGAACTGAAAGCCAGCCCCTCGAGTTATGGCGATCGAATGTGAATCGGTAGCCATGAGCGATACCAGCTCTGACGCCGAACGCGACACCGACCCGGAACTGCGCGACGACGCCATGGGGCAGTTCCCCGTACCGGCGTTCGACGAACTGCCCGAGGACCTGCAGGACCGAATCGCCGAAGAAGCCGACAGCGCCGGCTTCACGCCGAACGTGTTCTCCGCGTTCGCGTACAAACCGTCGCACTTCCGGGCCTTCTTCGACTACCACGACGCGCTCGTCGAGGACACCGCCTTAGAGCGCGAGGAGATCGAGATGATCGTCGTCGCCGTCTCCGGCGTCAACCACTGCTACTACTGCAACGTCGCCCACGGCGCGCTCGTCCGCATCTACGCCGACGACCCGACGCTGGCCGACCAGCTGATCGCGAACTATCGGACCGCGGATATCGGCGAGGCCCACCGGACGATGCTCGACGTGGCCGTCAAACTCACCGAGCGCCCGGACGCAGTCGAACCCGCCGATCTCGAGCGGCTGCGCGAGGCCGGCTTCGGCGAGGAAGCAATCTGGGACATCGGTGCCGTCACCGCCTACTACAACATGAGCAATCGGATGGCGGCGTTCGCCGAAATGCGACCGAACGACGAGTTCCACACGCTCGGCCGGTAACGGTCCGAACAACGATACAAAGGCTCGATGGTGACGACCGCGGCGTCGCGATCAGTCGTCGCTCGCCGCGTAACTGGCCGATCCCGCCTCGAGGTCGGCCTCGGGCGCGCCGGGTAGTTCGTTGCGCACGTCGTCGCTGCCCTGCTCGGTGATCGCCTCGTAGTAGGCCTCAGGCATGATCTTCACGAAGGACTCGAGCGCGCGCTCCCAGTTCTTGAGGAGGTGCTGACCGCGCTCGGAGCCGGTGTAGGCGACGTGGTTCTCGACGAGGCGGCGCAGCATCCGCTCGTCTTTCTCCTCGAGTTCGTCGTGCAGCGAGACCATGCCGGTGTTGGCCTTGGCTTCGAACTCCTCGTCGGGGTCGTAGACGTAGGCGACGCCGCCGGACATGCCGGCCGCGAAGTTCTTGCCGGTCTCGCCCAGCACGGCGACGACGCCACCGGTCATGTACTCACAGCCGTGGTCGCCGACGCCCTCGACGACGGCCTTCGCACCGGAGTTGCGCACCGCGAAGCGCTCGCCGGCGACGCCGTTGACGTAGAGCTGGCCGTCGGTCGCGCCGTAGAGCGCGACGTTGCCGATCGCGACGTTCTCGGTCGGCTCGTAGCTGGCGGTCTCGGGGGTCCGAACCGTCAGCTTGCCGCCCGAGAGCCCCTTGCCGACGTAGTCGTTGGCGCTGCCGTCGAGATGCATCGAGACGCCGCTGGCGAGGAACGCACCGAAGCTCTGGCCGGCGGTCCCCTCGAGGTCGAGAGTGATCGTGTCCTCGGGGAGGCCGGGCTCGCCGTAGCGGCTGGTGATGCGGTTCGAGAGCATCGCGCCGACGGTGCGGTCGACGTTCGTCACCTGCCGCTCGAGGCTGACGGGCTCTTGATTCTCGATCGCGTCGGCCGCGGCCTCGATGAGATCGCGGTCGAGCTGGTCCTCGAGTTCGTGGTCCTGCTCGCGGATCTTGCGGCGGACGTCGCTGCCGGGGTCGGCCAGAACTTCCGAGAGGTCGACGTTGCGGGCCTTCGGGTGGTCGACGTCGTCGCGCTGCTCCAGGACGCTGACCTGACCGATCATCTCGTCGACGGTCTCGAAGCCGAGTTCGGCCATGATCTCGCGCAGTTCCTGGGCGATGAACGTCATGTAGTTGATGACGTGTTCGGGCTCGCCGGGGAAGCGCTTGCGCAGGTCCTCGCGCTGGGTGGCGACGCCGACCGGACAGGTGTTCTTGTGACACTGCCGGGCCATCACGCAGCCGCCGGTGACCAGCGATGCGGTGCCGAAGATGTACTCCTCGGCCCCGAGCAGGGCGGCGACGGCCACGTCGCGGCCGGTCTTCATGCCGCCGTCGGTCGAGACGCGGATGCGGTCGCGCAGGCCGGTCGCACAGAGCATCTGGTTGGCCTCGGCGAGCCCGAGCTCCCACGGGAGGCCGGCGCTCTTGATCGAGGTGCGCGGCGAGGCGCCCGTCCCGCCGGAGTGGCCCGAGATGTGGACCACGTCGGCGTTGGCCTTCGCGACGCCGGCGGCGACCGTGCCGATGCCGGCCTCGGAGACGAGCTTGACGTTGATGTCGGCCGCCTCGTTCGCGGCTTTGAGGTCGAAGATCAGCTGTTTGAGGTCCTCGATCGAGTAGATGTCGTGCAGCGGCGGCGGCGAGATGAGGCCGACGCCGGGCGTGGACTTCCGAACGTGGGCGATCATCTCGTTGACCTTCGAGCCGGGGAGGTGGCCGCCTTCGCCGGGCTTCGAGCCCTGGGCCATCTTGATCTGTAGTTCGTCGGCGTTCGAGAGATACGTCGAGGTCACCCCGAAGCGGCCGGACGCGACCTGCTTGACGTTGCACTCGCGCTCGGTGTTGAACCGCTCCGGCGGCTCGCCGCCCTCGCCGGAGTTGGACTTGCCGCCCAGCCGGTTCATCGCAATCGAGTTGTTCTCGTGGGCCTCCGGCGAGAGCGAGCCGAGACTCATCGCCGCCGTCGAGAAGCGCTGGACGATGTCCTTGATCGGCTCGACGTCCTCGAGCGGAATCGGATCGCGGTCCGAATCGAACTCGAGCAGTCCGCGCAGGGTCTGGAGGTTCTGTTGCTGGTCGTTGATCAGCTCGGCGAAGTCCTGGTAGCGCTCGTAGTCGTTCGAGCGGACGGCCTGCTGGAGCGCGCCGACCGTCTGCGGGTTCCACTGGTGGTAGATCCCGTCCGAGCGGTGCTCGTACTCGCCGTGACGGTCGAGATCGGGTTCCTCTTCACCGCTGTCGAAGCCCGTCTCGTGGCGCTCGCGAACGTCCTCTTCGATTTCGGCGAGCCCGATCCCTCCCGTGCGGTTCTCCGTGCCCTCGAAGTACTCCGCGACGAGGTCCGAATCGAGGCCGACGGCCTCGAAGATCTGGGCACCCTGATAGCTCTCGACCGTCGAGATGCCCATCTTGGCCATGATCTTCAGGAGGCCGTCCTCGACCGCGCCGACGTAGGCGTCGATCGCGACCTCCGTATCGGCACCGTCGGGGCCGGCGGTGATGTCCTCGATCGTCTGGTACGCGAGGTAGGGATTGACTGCCCCAGCGCCGTAGCCGACCAGCGTCGCGAAGTGGTGAACCGTGCGCGGATCGGCGGACTCGACGACGAGGCCGACGTGGTTGCGCAGCCCGTTGCGGACGAGGTGGTGGTGGACGGCCCCCGTCGCCAGCAGGCTCGGGATCGCGACCTGGTCTTCGTCGACGCCGCGGTCCGAGAGGACGATGACGTCGTTGCCCGCTTCGATCGCGTCGACGGTGTCCTCGCGGACGCGTTCGATCGCCGCCTCGAGGTCGACGCCGAGTTCGTCGCTCTCGGGTTCGTAGGTGATGTCGATCGTCGCCGCGGTGATGCCGTTTGCCGAACAGTCGCGAACCGACTCGAGTTCGGCGTCGGTCAGGATCGGCGAGTCGAGCACGAGCTGGCGGGCGTGCTCGGGCGACTCGTCGAGCAGATTCCGCTGGAAGCCGAGTCGCGACTCCATCGAGGTGACCAGTTCCTCGCGGATGTAGTCAAGCGGCGGGTTGGTGACCTGCGCGAACAGCTGTTTGAAGTAGGAGAACAGCGGCCGGTTGAACTCGGTCAGCACCGACAGCGGCGTGTCGTCGCCCATCGAGCCGACGGGGTCTTTCCCCTTCTGGGTCATCGGCTCGATCATGTTCTCGAGTTCGTCGTGCGTGTAGCCGAAGGCGGCCTGGTAGTCGCGGAGACCGTCGACCGCTTCCTGCGGCGAGCGGTCGTTCGTGGTCCGGATGTCGTCCAAGTGGACCTGCTCCTGAGCGACCCACTCGCCGTAGCGGTCGTCGGTGAGGTCCTCGAAGACCTCCTCGTCGGGGATGACCCGACCCTCGTTGGGGTCAGCGAGGAACAGCTGACCGGGCTGGAGGCGGCCGCGCTCCTCGATGTCTTCGGGCTCGGTCTCGAGCGCGCCGGCCTCGCTGGCCATGATCAGGCGGTTGTCGGTGGTCACGTCGTACCGGCAGGGGCGAAGCCCGTTACGGTCGAGGACGGCACCGACGCGTTCGCCGTCGGTCGCAGCCACGAGCGCGGGGCCGTCCCACGGCTCGACGAGCGAGGCGTGGAAGTCGTACCAGTCCTTGCGGTCGGCGTCCATCGCGTCGTCGCCGCGCCAGGCCTCGGGGACGAGCATTCGGAGCGCGTGTTCGAGGTCCCGTCCGTCCTGCATCAGCAGTTCGAGCGCGTTGTCGACGCTCGCGGTGTCGGACTGGTCGGGGTCGTCGATGATCGGCTTGACCGCCTCGAGGTCCTCGAGAACGTCGCTCTCGATGTCGGTCTCGCGGGCGCGCATCCAGTTGATGTTGCCCTGAATGGTGTTGAACTCGCCGTTGTGGATGATGTTCCGGTAGGGGTGGGCGAGGTGCCAGGCGCCGAGTGTGTTCGTCGAGAACCGCTCGTGGACCATGGCGAACGTCGACTTCATCCGCTCGTCGGTCAGATCGGGGTAGTAGGAGGGGACCTGTACGCCTTTGAGCAGTCCCTTGTAGACGATCGTCTTCGAGTCGAGCGAGCAGACGTAGAACCGCTCTTTGTTCTCGATATCGGCGTCCTCGACGGCGTTCTCGAGTGCCCGCCGGGCGACGTAGAGCCGGCGGTCGAAGTCGTCGCCGGAGATGTCGTCTTCGGGTGCGACGGCGACCTGCCAGACGTCCGGTTCGGAGTCGACGGCCGTCTTCCCGAGGTCCTCGTTGTTCGTCGGCACGTCACGCCACTCGAGGACGTCGAGGTCGTAGGTCTCGAAGGTCTCCTCGACGAGCGAGACGAGTTCGTCGCGTGCGGCGGTGTCCTGCGGGAGAAAGAGCGAACCGACGGCGTAGGTGTCCGGCAGATCGGCTTCGAGAACGTCCTGGAAGAACGATTCGGGCGTCTGGAGCATGATGCCAGCCCCGTCGCCGGTGTCTTTTTCCGCCCCGGTCGTCCCGCGGTGCTCGAGGTTGACGAGTAGTTCGAGTCCGTCGGCGACGACGTCGTGGCCCCCATCCCCATCGAGGTCCATCACGACGCCGACGCCGCAGTTCGACCGGGCGTCCTCGGGGTCGGCGAGCCCCTGGGAACGCTCGGTGGATGACGCTATATGTGGCTGTGACATACACACCCGTAGCGGAAACACCTATAAGAGGCTAACCCATTATGGCTAAGCGTATTATAAACACATATAATCGAATATAAGGTATAGGATGAAGCCTTACCCACCGTTGTCGAACCGCTACCGGACACTAGCGAGGGAGAGTCCAGTAGACACGTGAACCGGCACGACTCCCGGCCGAACCCCCCTCCGGAAAGGACGGCTTTCCGGCAGCGGGGAATGTCAGAGGCACGTAGTGTCCACCCACCAGAGTGAACACCACGGACGAGTAGTCTTCTCTCGTGAACAAGATACCTCGGGTTAAAGGATTAGGTGAGGGAAGATTTGACACACATTCGTCTGCCATCGTCGCTCGCAGGGACTTGTAAGTAGGAGAGACTCGAGCAGATGTGTTTCCCTCTCCACACCGATCAATAGTGAAAATTATATAGTATGTTCAGGCTGCTTTCCAATAATGGATATTCGGTGCTGTCTCACGCATCGTGCCCGTCGTACGACCGTACTCGTCGTTCTCATCGCCGGGATCCTGAATCTCGTCTTCCCGTACGGTGGATACGTACTCGTTGGCGGTGAAAGCATGGCCCCGGCCATTCCGGCAGGCTGCAGCCTCGCATCCGCTCACGACTGGGACGGGGAGTCCTCGCTAGAAGGGAAAGTCGTTGCGTACGAACCGCAGGCGATCGACGTAACGGGGCCGGAGGTACGACTCGGTGGGTCGACAGATGCAGATGCCGGCGGTTGGCTCACACATCGCGTCATCGCCGAGTACGAGTCCTACAACAGTAGTGACGCCGACCACTATCTGTATGGAGACAGCCTCCTCGCGCGCGAGGACCTTCCACAGCGTACGTTCGTCGCGACAGACATGACTATGGAGGAGGCGAAGGCGCTCGAGGGGAGACACGTCCTCGTCGTCAAAGGCGACAATCGGCGCCAGATCGACAGCGAACTCGTCCTTGCGGAGAACGTCCACGGCGTGATCAGCACGGAGCGGCACGTGAAACTACTGGATATGGACACGTGGCCGTGCAGCGCCGTCGCGTCGTAACCGGCGGACCGCCGAGATCGATATCGAGACGCGTCGCCCGCTAGTACGACTTCGCGAAGTACGCGATCTCGTCGGCGGGCTCGCCACAGACGGTACACTCGTCGTCCTCGGGTTCGGGTACCTCACCCGCGGTCTGCCCGCCCTCGTCGTCCAGGGGCTGCATGACGATCTCCGCGGCGACCTTCTCCTTGATGGCCTCCTCGCAGGCCTCGTCGCCGCACCACGCCGTCTTCACGTACCCGCCGTGCTGGCCGATCGTCCCCATGATTTCCTCGGGGCTGTCGGCCTCGCGGATGTTCGCTTCCAGGTTCTCCTCGGCCGCCTCGTAGAGTTTGTCGTAGATCTCCTCGAGGTGCTCGTCGACAGCGTCGACGATCCCGTCGCGGTCCTCGACGGACTCCTCGCTGTCCGGCCGGTGAACCAGCGTGACCTCCTCGTCCTCGACCTCGTAGGGGCCGATCTCGAGGCGCAGCGGAACGCCGTTGAGCTCGTGTTCGTTGAACTTGAAGCCGGGGTTGCGCTCGTCGCGGTCGTCGAGTTCGACGCGGAAACCGGCCGTCTCGAGATCGTCGGCGATTTCCCGAGAGTACTCGAGGACATCGTCCTTGGTGTCCTCCTGCCAGATCGGGACGATGACGACCTGCGTGGGCGCGATCGTCGGCGGGAGCACGAGGCCCTGATCGTCGGAGTGGGTCATGATGAGCGCCCCGAGGGCGCGCCAGGAGAGCCCCCACGAGGTGGTGTAGGCCGTCTGTTCGTCCTCGTCTTCGTCGACGAAGGTGATGTCGAACGCCTCGGCGAAGCTCTGGCCGAGGTTGTGACTGGTCGCACCCTGGACGGACTTGCCGTCGGGCATCAGCGCCTCGACGGTGGTCGTCGTGTCCGCGCCGGGGAACTTGTCGTGTTCGGGCTTTTTGCCACGCAGCACCGGGATCGCCAGCACGTCCTCGTAGACGCGCTCGTACTGGTCGAGTCGGGTCCAGACCTCCTCCCACGCGCCCTCGTTGCTCGCGTGGGCGGTGTGGCCCTCCTGCCACATGAACTCCTTCGTCCGGAAGAACGGCTTCGTCTCCGTGGCCTCCCAGCGGACGACCGAACACCACTGATTGAGCCGCAGCGGCAGGTCGCGGTGGCTGCGCGTCCAGTCGGCCATAAAGGGCGCGATGATCGACTCGCTCGTGGGACGCACCGCGAGACGCTCCTCGAGTTCCTCGTGGCCGCCCTGGGTCACCCACGCGACCTCGGGGTCGAATCCCTCGACGATGTCTTTCTCCCGCTCGAGGAAGCTCTCGGGGATGAACATCGGGAAGTAGACGTTGTCGACGCCGGTCTCCTTGAACCAGCCGTCGAGCGCGTCCTGGATGCCCTCCCAGAGCGCGTAGCCGCGGGGTTTCGTGACGATGAACCCACCCATCGGCGCGTAGTCGGCGAGGCCGGCCTTCTGGACGACCTCGGCGTACCACTCGCCGGGCTTGTGCGATTTCGACTCGGTGATGCCGAGTTCCTGACTCTCGTCGCTCATTGGTTCGACTCTCAGGCAGCGCGGGCTTAAACCATGCGAAGGCCGGACGCCGATCCGTCACTCGCCATGGATCGGACGGAGGCGGCACGTTCGAAACGCCTGGCAGTCAGCTTCCCTCCCGGTCGAGTCGCTCGCCGCGAGTGTACTTCCCGTGGAACGCGAGCATATCGATCCCCATCGCCGCCAGTGAGAGTCCGCCGACGCCGGTCAGGAGAAGCAAAAAGAGGCCGTCAGTCCCGGCGAACCCGAGCGGGAGCGACAGCCCGAGCAGGACGTTTCCGGCACCGCTCCACTGGTACCACGCCCAGCGGTCGGTCAGTGGTGTCTCGATCGCTGCGACGATATCGAACACGCCGGCCAACCCGAGCAACGTTAGCTGGGCGAGAAATGCCGGTGCGTCGAGAGCGTCGGTACCGAGCAGGGCGACGCCGCCGGTGACGAGGAGGAGGAACACGCCGACGACGGCACTGAGTTGACGGTTGCGGCGTTCGTTCATACGGACACCGGCGGTAGTCGGAAGGGATGATTCCGTGTGCGAGGGGACATAGACGCCGGTTCGTACTGTCAACACTTACTCATTGGTCGGACGCGTTCGCGCTCCCTCCGCAGGAATTTTAAACTAAAGAATTGTTTTATCCTGTTCTCACAGCTTTATGCGAGCGACTGCCGTACGATGGATCGGTATGAAAGCAATCGAAGTCGACGGGTACGGCGACAGCGACGAGCTCTCCGTCGTCGACACGGAGACACCGGAGCCGGACGCCGGCGAGGTTCGAATCGACATCGAAGCGGCCGGGATCAACTTCGCGGACGTGATGCAGCGACGCGGTCACTATCCGGGCGGCCCCGAACCGCCGTACGTCCCTGGCATGGAGGCCGCGGGCACCGTCGACGCGGTCGGCGAGGGCGTCGACGACCTGAGCGAGGGCGACCGCGTCGTCGGGATGATCAACACCGGCGGCTACGCGGAGTACGTCACCGCCGACGCCCAGTCGCTGTTCCCGGTCCCCGAGGCGATGAGCTTCGCGGAAGCTGCCGGCTTCCCCGTCCAGTTCCTCACCGCCCACGCGTGCCTGTTCGAGTGGGGAGGGCTCGAGGAAGACGAGTCCGTCCTGATTCAGGCTGCCGCGGGCGGGGTCGGTACGGCCGCCGTCCAGCTGGCGTCGAACGCCGGCGCGGAGGTCTTCGGCACCGCGAGCACGCGGGAAAAACTCGAGCTCGCGAACTCGCTGGGCTGCGATCACGCGATCAACTACACCAACACGGACTTCCGCGAGGTCGTCGACGAGAAGACGGACGGCGAGGGCGTCGACCTCGTCCTCGAGAGCGTCGGCGACGACGTCTTTGACCGCAGCCTCGACGCGATGGCCCACTTCGGGCGCATGGTCACCTACGGCGTCGCCAGCGGCGTCCCCGCCGAAGTGAGCAACCAGCGCCTGCTCTTCGAGAACAAGACCGTCAAAGGATTCCACCTCGGCCAGGCCGCCATGCACGATCCGAGCCGGGTGATGAAAGCGGTCCCCGAACTCACCGACGGGCTCGCGAGCGGCGACCTCGAGATCATTCTGGGCGAATCCTTCGCGCTCGAGGACGCGGCCGAAGCCCACCAGTACCTCGAGGACCGGAAGAGCTCCGGGAAGCTCGTGCTCGAGCCGTAAGACGGCGGTGAATTCCGGCGTCGAGAGTCGGAACACGTCCGCAACGCTTGTATACATTGCATACGATGTTTGCACATGGGCACGATCTCGGCGCGCGTTCCGGACGAACTCGAGGAGGACCTCGAGGCGTATCTCGAGTCCGAGCGGTTAGATCGAAGTACCGCCGTTCGCAAGCTTCTCGCAGAGGGACTCGACGCGTGGCGTCGTGATCGCGCACTCGAGAAACTCGAGACAGGCGAAATCACGTTCTCCCGTGCAGCTGAGATCGCGGACATGACCGTCTGGGAGTTCTCGCAGTTAGCACAGGAACGTAACATCACATGGGTCGGTGACGAGGAGCTGGAGTCGGATTTGCAGGACCTGTGATGTGGGTATTCGACGCGACGCCGTTGATCTATCTCGCGAAGGCAGAACGGCTTTCGCGCCTCGAACGACTCGAGGAACCGCGGCTAGTTCCACACCGCGTCTACGACGAGGTCGTCACAGATGGTCTCGAGGCCGCGTATCCCGACGCGCGACGGATTCAACAACACGTCGATGACGGGTTGTTCGACGTTCGAGATGTGGCGTCGAACGCAGTTTTCGACCGCCTCGAGGCGAACCAAGCCCTGAGTGATGCCGACCGAGCGGTACTCGCGCTCGCTGCAAAACGGGACGCGATCGCCGTAATGGACGAGCAGCACAGTCGGGCCGTCGCCCGTACCGAGGGTATTTCGACTCGCGGTACGGCATATCTCGTCCTCTCCCTCGTCAGAGACGGCCACATCGAGGCGCGAGAAGCGCGAACGACGTTCGAAGCGATGCTGGACGGGGGGTGGTATTGCTCCCCGAATCAGTACGCGAAGATTCTCGAGAAACTGGATTCGATCAGCGATGCGTAGTGCGGAGAATTGACCGAGTTACGGCTTTCTCTCGTCAAACAAGACGCCCCACTCGAGGTCGTGCTCGACGAATTCGGCCTCGTCGAGCGGCTCGCCGCCCTCGAAGCGAAATTCGGCGCTGACCGTTCGACCCTCGAGCACGCCGGGCAGCCACAGGTGGTCGTCGTCCCACATCCGATCGTAGGGCACGTCGTCGACCGGGACCCACTCCGGGTGGGCCTCCGCCGTGGAGGTGGGTTCACCCTCGAACGAGCGCGTGCGATAGACGTGACAGAAGGTGTGTCCCTCGCCGTCGAGCAGGAACGTGAGTTCGCCGGCCTTCTCGAGGTCGGCGACCTGGAGGCCGACCTCCTCGCGAGTCTCTCGGATCGCACACTCTCGCGGGGTCTCGCCGGGTTCGCACTTGCCGCCGGGGCCGTTGTACCAGCCCTCGCCGAGCCCGCGGCGTTTCTCGATGAGGAGGACGTCACGGTCAGCGTCGTCGGTGGCGCTGTCGCCGTCGCTCTCGGCGTCCCGGAGCGGGAAACACAGCGTCGTCTCGATCATAGTCGGGGATTCGCTCGGAGCATAAAAAGGGTGTGTCGTCTCGCTCGAGTGCAGTGACCGCCATTCGGGGCTAGCGTGGCCCGCCCGAACCGACCTCGTCGCGCACGACGGCGTAGAGGAGCCAGACGACGAACGCTCCGAAGAACGAGCCGAGTCCCCACGCGAGGGCGTGGCGACTGTTCCTCCCCTTCGCGTCCCTGTAGATGAAGTACGAGACGACGAGCGGGACGATAATCGAGCAAACGAACAGGAAGAGGGGGAGGACAATTTCGATCCCACCGACGGCGAACTGGAGGACGGGCGTGGACATGGTCTCTCCTTTTTCCTCCGTCATGAGAAGTATTTCCTGCTGTCATTTCTGCCCTCGATCGTTTCGAGGAGGGCCCCGCCGGCGATCGAGTCGATCGCGGTCTCCGATCACCGAGTACCGACGACGAGGCGATCGGTTCAGCCGTCGGCGTGCGAGAAGACGAACTCCCGGACGAGTTTCGCGGCCAGCGCGGCCGCCTGCCCGTCGTCGCGGTCGTTGACTTCGACGACGTCGAAGCCGGCGGCGAGGGGCGCTACCGTGCGGACGACCTCGCGGAGTTCGCGCGGCTCGAGGCCGAACGGCTCCATCGTTCCGGTACCGGGCGCGTAGCCGGGGTCGGCGGCGTCGATGTCGACGCTCAGGTAGACTTCGCGGTCCGCGAGTCGGTCGCCAGGGTCCCAGTCGGCTACCTCTTCGGGCGGGACGACGGTCACGTCGTCCGCGGCAGCGCGTTCCCACTCCGCTTCGCTGCCCGTGCGAACGCCGAGGATGATCGTCTCTTCGACGGACTCGACGTCCTCGAGGATGCGCCTGGTCACGGCGGCGTGCGAGAGGGGATTGCCGTCGTAGGCGTCGTACAGGTCGAGGTGGGCGTCGAGACAGACGAACACCTCGGGTTCCGTCGCGCGGACGCCGGCGAGGGAGACGGTGTGTTCGCCCCCGAGCAACAGGGGGAGGCCGTCGTTCCAGACAGCCTCGCGGAGGGTGCTCGACAGATACTCGAGGTACTCGGAAACGTCGTCCCACGCGCGGACGTCGCCGCGGTCGACGACGCCGAGTTCGGAAAACCGCCGGCCCGTCCGGTGGTCGTAATCGTCGAACGGCTCGGCAAAAGATCGGATCCGCCGGGGGCCGAATCGGGTCCCCGGCTGAAAGGTCGTCGTGGCGTCCAGGGGCGCACCGACGACCACGAAGTTCGCGCCTCCACGGCCGTTACCCGCCGCGTCGGTCCCCTCGCGTTCGTCGGTCGCCCCCGGAAACATTAGACGATCTTGCGCTGGTCTTCCATCTCGAGGTACTCGATGTTCTCGTCGGGAGAGACGTCGACGTCGTCGGGGATACGCATCGTGATGGTCTCGTAGGTCTCCAAGTCCATGACCTGCATGTCGTTGCCGTCGACGGAGACGACCTGTCCGTTTTTGCGCTCGATGATCGGGACCCAGATCTTCGCGTCGACGGGCTGGGAGAGCGATCGCTTCTTTCCGTCGAAGACGCCCTCGGCCTCGACTCGGGCCTTGGCGCTGCCGTGTTTGCCCGGTTTCGCCGTCGAGTAGGAGTTGATCTTGCACGCCGCGTCGTCGATCATGACGTAGCTCCCTTCCTGGAGGTCGCGAACTTCGGTCTGCTGTTTCGCCATATCCCGGCGTAATCAACCGACGTGCATAAACCGTTTGGAATGGCCGCTCGAGCGCGTTCGGTGTGGTAACGGGCCCGATTCGGGCATCGGAGGCGGCGGAGGCTACCGATCGGTTCGAGTCGATGGCCGAATCCCATATATTTTCATGGGTGTGACCGAAACCCGGAACCGTCCGGGTAAAAAACTCACATCCAGGCTGGACCGAACCCACTCACAACCGTCCAGTCCAACCCGGACGTCTTCGATTTGCGATAGCGTTTCATAGAGGTACTGGCCAACGACGGACGTCGGCAGTTCGGCCACCCTGTTCTACCGCCGGTATGTCCTCGAGTCCCACCGAAACCCGACGGCGTCGGCCGGCGACTCGAGCGGGCTCGCCGGCAGTCCGTCTCCGACGGCAGGGTCGTTGTACGCCCGCGGAGCGACGTCGTTCGGGCCGTCGGGATAGCAAAGCGAGGCGAGCGTCTGTATCTGTCCGCGGCCGACGCCGAGTTCGAACTGACCGCCGCCGTACAGTCGGATGCCGTGCTCCTCGCAGTAGGCGATCGTCTCGGCGAGCGACTCGAGCGAGCCGAACCGCGACGGTTTGACGTTCAGCCAGTCGGGTTCCCACGGCAGGGCCTCGACGTCGCCGAGACCGTGAATCGGCGCGTCCCAGGAGACTCGAGACCGAACGTCGGGGTCGTCGAACAGCGGCCGCGTCTCGTCGGTCAGCGCCGGATCCTCGAGGACGGCGTTCGGGAACGACTCGAGGACGAGTTCGTACAGCGCCGGATCCCCAGGAGCGTCGACGTCGGTGCCCTCGTACTGCCCCTTCAGATCGAGGATGCGGACCGCGTCCGTCCCGACGGTCTCCTCGATGCCCGCGACGAGGTCGGCGTCCCACTCGGGGGTCGGATCGAGTTTGAACGCGAGGTCGGGTACCCGCTCGCGAAGCGCTTCGAGCCGGTCGGTCGTCGGTGGCTCGCCGAGACGGGTGCTGGCGACGAAACGGACGGGCTCGAGCGAGCGACCGAGCGCCGTCGCGAGGTCCGTCTCCGCCTGTCGAAGCGCGAGATCCAGCGCGGCGCTCTCTAACCCCCAGCGCCGGTAGTTCCGGAAGACCTCACGCTCGGGTGCGCCGCCCGGAAACAGATCGAGCTCCGCGAGCCGATCGGAAAACGAGTCGACGGTGTACTCGCCGGTAAGCGCCGGCAGCCCCGTCTCCGCCAGTCGGTCGTGGTCGTCGGCCTCGTAGGTGACGTCCTCGCCGCGTCCGGTGACCGATCCGCTGCCCGACGGGGCCGGCCCCGAGAGCGCGATTTCGGTCGTTACGCGGGTGAAATCGCTCGAAGTGTCGCGCTCGAGACGCTCGATCGAAACCGATTGGATCGTCACCGGAAGATCGGCGATGAGATCGTACTCCATACCGTTCCTTGGGCCCCGGGGCAGAAAGAGGTACGTCGTCGGTCCGGCGCGCTCAGACCGTCTCGGCGTCGGCTGTGGCGCGCTCGAGAGGATCGAAACGACCTGGCTATGGGGTGCCGGCTCGAGGTCGTCAGACTGCAGGACCCGGCCGCGCCAGATCGCGTAGCCGGCCAGATTCCACGCGAGTCCGGGCGAGCGGTCGACGAGATTGCCCGAACCGTTGGGGGCGAACTCGAGGAGTTCGTAGCGGTCGAAGACGGCCTCGCGGGCCCGAGGTGAAGAACCGGTCGGCCGGGAAGTTGCCGTTGCCCTTCGGCTTGCTCCGATCGGAGCTCGGATACCACTCGCCGAGGAGGTTCTTCGGGACGTTGCGTATAGGTTCCCCAGACGATCCAGCGCCGCCCATCCCGCGAGACGACGTCGGCGTTCGGATTCGCGAGCAGTACCATTGCCATTACCGCGTCCACCAGTCGCGTCGACATCGTTATGTGACGGATACTCCGCTCGCTGTAACCGTCAGCCGTCGATGAACGGATAGCGGAAACGTCTCCCGGACCGCGTTCGCCGCGTCGTCACTCCTCGCGGCGGCGCTGGCGCAGGTTCTGACGGGTGAACTGCGGCCGTGCGCCGATCGATTTGGGCTTCCGGAACGACCGGTAGAGCTGGATCGCCACGAGCACCGAGAAGACCGCCGCGACGATCGAGCCGCGGGGAGCCTCGAGCGCGTACAGCACGCCGGTCGAGAACAGCGACATCGTCAATAGCATGCCGTAAACCAGCCGCTTCGCGAGTTTGTCGAAGACCTGTTCCTCGTCCTCGAGACCGATGCGAACGTAGAGATCGTCCCGATCGAGCCGGTCGAGCGCGCGCTCGGCCTTGGGCGCGAGTCGGGTCAGAGACTCGCCCGATCGCCGAATCTGCTGTCCGGTTTCGTCGAGATACTGTCGGATGGACTCCTCGCGGTAGCCCTGCTCGGTGAGGTAGTCGGTCGCCGTCGAGATGAAGTCGAAGCCCTCGTCCAGGGTGACACAGACCCCCTCTACGACGGTCGCCACGCGGAGGACGAGTGCGAGGTTCTTCGGCAGCCGGAACGGGAAGGCGTAGATCGAGTCCTCGATCTGGCCGACGATCTGGTTGACCCGGTACTGCTCGACGTCCTCGCCGCGGGCGTCCTGAATGGCGATCTCCATCACCTCGGCCATGACGCCGCGGTCGGCGTCGGGCGACAGCGTCCCGATCTCGATCAACGCGTCGAGGATACCGTCGATGTCCTGGTTGGCGACGGCGACGTAGAAATCGACGATCTTGTCCTGGACGAACGGATCGACCCGCCCCGACATGCCGAAGTCGTAGAAGACGATCTTCCCGTCGTCGGTCACCGCGAGGTTCCCCGGGTGCGGATCGGCGTGGAAGACCCCGTCGTCGATGATCATCTGCAGGTACGACCGTTCCAGATTCTCCGCGACCTTCGTCCGGTCGATCCCCTTGCGCTCGAGTTCCTCGAGGTCGTTGATCTTCGTCCCCGCGACGTACTCCATCGTCAGTACGCGGGGCCCGGAGTGGCTCTCGATCACGTCGGGGATGACGAAGCGATCGTCGTCCGCGAAGTTTTCGCGAATCTCGGTGAGCATCTCCGCTTCGCGTTCGTAGTCCATCTCCTCGCGGATCGTCTTCGAGAACTCCTCGGCGAGGTTCTCGAGCGAGAACGCGCGAGCGTCGTCGACGAAATAGAGGAGGATCGGCAGCGACCACTTGATCACCCGCAGGTCGGCCCGGACGAGGTCCTCGATGTTCGGCCGGCGAACCTTCACCGCGACCTCGCGGCCGCCCTCGCCGTCGGCGCGGGCCGGCGTCGCCTCGCCGGCCGTCGGTGGCGTCGCCGCGTCCGCCTCGCCGCGGCCCGTCTCGGCGGCCCCGCGCTCGAGGCGGGCCCGATAGACCTGCCCGAGACTCGCGCCGCTGATCGGCTCGTCGTCGAACGACGCGAAGCGCTCGTCGATAGAGCCGAGTTCGTCCTCGAGGACCGCACGCGCCTCGGGCCACGGTGCCGGCGGAACGTTGTCCTGCAGCGCCGAGAGGACGTCGATGTACGCCGGCGGGAGGACGTCGGGGCGAGTCGACAGCAGCTGGCCGAGCTTGATGAACGTCGGTCCGAGCGTCAGCAGCGACTCGAGCAGCACCTCGGCGCGGTGGCGATGGGTCTCGGCGTCGACCCGTCGGCGGCGACCGAACAGGAGGAAGCGCCGCCGGTCGCGAGCGTAGGCGAGCAACAGCGGGAGGAACTGCCACGCGACGAGAACGAACCGTTTGTACGCGCGGAGTGATGCCAGCCTCGGTCACCCCGTGTTAGTCGTCCTCGTCGACGATGTCGATCGTCGTCTCGCTGCTTGCCCCGCGTTTCGGCAGCGTGAGTTCGAGGACGCCGCGATCGATCGTCGCCTCGGCGTTGGCGTCGGAGGCGTCGTCGGGCAACGGCAGATCGACGTCGAGAAAGAGCGACCGGTTCTCCTCGAGATACTGATAGTCGCCGGCAGGTGATTTCTCCCGGCGGGCGTCGATGGAGATTCGGCCGTCCTCGATCGCGATATCGAGCGACTCGGTGGAGACCCCGGGCACGTCGAGGACGAGCAGGTAGGCGTCCTCGCTCTCGAGCAGATCGAAGAAGACGTCCTCGGAGAGATCCCGCAACGCGTCGCGGAGCGCTGACATGGATACAGGTTCGAACGCCGATACGAAAAACCCCGCGGTCGCGGCGATCCGTCGGTTGGGCGGTTCGGTCCTCGAGGCCGCGGATCGTACCGTTTGCTCTCGAAATTCGATTTTGCGTGTTTTTCTAGTTGTGTGACAGAACCGCGTCGCGTGGATCGCGGCGTTCGTCGGCTGCTCGATGTTCTCCGCCCCATTCTCGAGTCGCCTCGAGGGTGTCCTGACGGTCGGCTACGTCATCGAGCGGCGGACTCGTCCTCGTGGTCTCGGTTTTCCTCGCGGCGTCGATCGGTCGAGCCACGGGTCCCCCACGCTTTTGCCGTCCCGCGACCCGAGTCAGGATATGGAAGGAGCCGACCGCGAGCGCACGGAGGCCGGATTCAAAGTCCGGACGCCGGTCGACGAGGCGCGCCGGATTCTGCGGGACGCAGTCGAAGGGAGCGGGGGCGCGGACTCTAACGTCCCCTGCGGGACCGAAACCGTCGACGTCGACCGGGCCGACGGCCGCGTGCTGGCCGCGCCCGTCGAATCGGCTCGCGACGTGCCCCACTACCGGCGGGCGGCGATGGACGGCTACGCCGTCCGGGCCGCGGACACGTTCGGGGCCAGCGACCGGTCGCCCGAGGTGCTGCGGATCGCTGAGGGAACCGGCGCGGACGCGAGCGTCGGCCCCGACGCGGCCGCTCGAGTCCACACCGGTAGCGCCCTCCCCGAGGGGGCCGACGCCGTCGTCATGATCGAGCGGGTCACCGAACTCGAGGCGGCCGGCGAACTCGAGGTCGAGGACGCGGTCGCGGAAGGGGAGAACGTCGCGCCCGTGGGCGAGGACGTCGAGGAAGGCCAGCACCTCTACGACGCGGGTCACCGGCTCCGGCCGTCGGACCTCGGACTGCTGCGGTCGGCGGGCTACGGTCGCGTCGCGGTCGCCGAGCAGCCCACAGTCGGCGTCGTGCCGACGGGCGAGGAACTCGTCGCGGGCGATCCCGGCCCCGGCGAGGTGATCGAGACCAACGGTCTCACCGTCTCGCGGCTGGCCCAGCGCTGGGGCGCTCGAGCCACCTACCGCGACGTGGTCACCGACGATCCCGAGTCGCTGCGCGTGGCGATCCAGCGAGACCTGACGAAAGACGTGATCGTCACGACCGGCGGCTCGAGCGTCGGCGAACGCGACCTCATCCCGGAGGTGATCGACGACGTAGGCGAGGTGCTCGTCCACGGCGTCGGGCTCAAACCCGGCCACCCCGTCTGCCTCGGCATCGTTCAGGACACCCCCGTGCTCGCGCTGCCCGGCTACCCGGTCGCCTGTATCGTCAACGCCGTCCAGTTCCTCCGGCCGACCCTGCGGTGGCTCGAGGGGACGACGCCCGACCCACACCCGACTATACGGGCGGTCCTCGAGCGAAAGATCCCCAGCGAACCCGGGACGCGAACGTTCGCGCGGGTCCGACTCGAGGAACGCGACGCGGACGACCTCGGTCCCGACGAGCCGCGATACGAGGCGATCCCGACGCGGGCCAGCGGATCGGGCGTGCTCTCGAGCGTCGCGCTGGCAGACGGCTGGGTCGTCGTGGACGACGACCGCGAGGGGATTCCGGCGGGAGAGACGGTCAGCGTAGAGGACTGGGAACCGAACGCCTGAGTCCTAGTGGCTTTCTCTACTCTGCCGAGAGCGTAGAACGACCCACAGGCCGACCGCGACCGCGGCGAGTACGATCACCGCTGAGAGGGCCGGTCGATCGACGGCGGCGCTCCAGACCGCGGCGAAGAGGGACTGTTGCCGGCCGTAGTAGACGACCGCGCCGACGGCCGCGTAGAACAGGACCGTGCCGATCGCCGTGTAGACGCCGAACCGAACCCGCGACATACCGGCGAGTCCCGCCGGAATGGAGACGACCGAGCGCAGCGCGGGCAGGAACCGACCCCAGAAGACCGCGGATTCCCCCCAGCGGCGGAACCACCGCCGGCCGCGGTCGATCGTGTCGTCGGAGACGTCGATCCGGTCCCGCAGCCTGCCGAGTCCGCGCGAGCCGGGGCCGCGAAAGGCGTAGTAGGGGACGTAGGCCCCGACGGTCCCGCCGACGGTCGCCGCCCCGACGAAGACGGCAAAGGAGAGCGGATCGCTGATCAGCAATGCGGCCGCGGCCGGAACGACGACCTCGCTCGGGAAGAACGGAAAGAGCATCGACGTCTCGAGGAAGACGAAGAGCAGGAGCGCGAACGGGCCGTAGAGTCGGACGAATCGCAGCGCGGTCGACCCGAGATCGAACCCGACGCTCGCTACACCGACCTCTGCCATAGGCGGAGTAGGGAGAGACGACGTATCACTGTTCGGCCGGTACGAGTCGGCGAGGCTCGAGCCGTCTACTGATTTCGAAGCGCTTGCCGGACCGCGTCCGCCAGCGCGTTGACGCGGGCGACGTGCTCGTAGGAACCGTCGCGAACGCCGTTCGTGACGTAGGAGAAGGCGACGTTTTCCTCGGGATCGGCCCAGCCGACGCTGCTGCCCAGCCCGGCGTGGCCGAAGACGTGCTCGGGCGAGAGCGACCCGTAGGGCGCGACCGTCGTGCCGCCCTTCCAGAAGCCGAGTGCGAACCGCCCCTCGCGGCCGATCGTGCCGTCGGCCTCCGTCTCGGCCTGGACCTCAGCCATCCGCTCGACGGTCTCGGACTCGAGAATACGCGTCCCCTCGAGTTCGCCGCCGTTGGCCAGACAGGCGTAGAACCGCGCCATGTCGCCCGCGGTGCCGATGCCGTTTGCGGCGGGGATCACGGCGCGGTGGACCTCCTCGGAGTTGAACGGGGCCGCGACCTCCGTGTGGTCGCCGAGTCCTTCCCCGGGGTCGCGACAGCGGTCGAACTCCTCGAACCCGACGAGCGTCGCCACGTCGTCGTCCTCGTCCTCCCGGAGGCCGATTCCGGTGTCGTCCATGCCGAGCGGGTCGAACACGCGCTCTCGTACGGCCTCCTCGATCGGCGTGCCCGACACCCGCCGGACGAGTTCCCCGACGAGCCAGCCGAACGTGAGCGCGTGGTAGGCGGGCGTCTCGCCCGGCGTGAAGTTCGGCTCCATCTCCTCGAGTTTCTCGACGACGGCGTCCCAGTCGCCCCAGAGGTCGGGCCGATCGTCGATCTCGCCGCGGTTCAGCCCCGACGTGTGGCTGAGCACCTGCCGGACGGTGATTTCGGCCTTCTCGGTCCCCTCGTCGGCGAACTCGGGCCAGTGTTCGACCACCCGATCGTCGTAGTCCAGTTTCCCTTCCTCGACGAGGGAGTGCAGGGTGACGCCGGCGTACGGTTTCGTGCTCGAGAAGAGGATATGACGCGTCTCGCGGGTCTCGTCGGGACCGTCCGGCGCTTCGACGCCGCCGGCGAGGTCGATGACCGGCTCGCCGTCGACGTAGACCGCTAGCTGCGCCCCGTGGTGGAGTCCCGCCTCGAGGTGGCGGTCGAAGAGGTCGGCGATGCGCTCCCGGTCGGTCTCGGAGATCCGTGACATGGCTCGGTACACTGCGGGCTGGTTCTTAGTCGTTGTCGTACGAGAACATATGACAGGAAAGTGGACGGCCGCGGCGGCGTCCGGCCGACCGACGTTTTTACCCGCGGCGCGCGAAGGGCCGCTATGAACCGCAAGGAGTTTCGCGACCTCGCCTCCCCCGCGGAGGCCCGCGAGGCGATCGACTCGCTGGCCCTCGAGGGCGGCATCGAGCGCGTCTCGCTCGAGGAGGCGCGCGGACGAGTGCTCGTGGCGCGCCTCGACGCCGAACTCGACGTGCCGGGGTTCGACCGGGCGAGCCTGGACGGCTACGCGCTGCGAGCGCGGGACACGTTCGGCGCTGACGAGGCCGATCCGGCCCGGCTCGACCTGATCGGCGAGGTCCACGCCGGCGAGGAACCCGACGTATCGCTCGAGGACGGGCAGGCCGTCGAGATTTCGACCGGCGCGGTGATGCCCGACGGCGCGGACGCGATGGTTCCAGTAGAGCGGACGGATCGCGTCGAGCCACGCTCGACGGAACGAGCGAGTAGCGCGGAACGAAGTTCCGCGAACAGTCGAGCGGCAGCGCCGCGAGACGACGGCGACGCCACGAGCGCGGATTCGGCGGCCGACGAGGTCCTGATCCGCACGTCGGTCGCGCCCGGCGACAACGTCATGTTCGCCGGCGCGGACGTGGCCGCCGGCGAGCGCGCGCTCGGCCCCGGAACAACGATCACGCCCCGCGACATCGGCCTGCTGTCGGCGCTGGGGATCGACGAGGTGCCGGTCCGAGCCAAACCGCGCGTCGGCATCGTCTCGACGGGCGACGAACTCGTGCGGCCGGGCGACGACCTCCACAGCGAGCGCGGGGAGATCTACGACGTGAACAGTTACACCATCGCCGCGGGGGTCGAAGACGCGGGCGGCGAAGCCGTACTGTACCCCCACGCCGGGGACGAGCAAGACGAGATGGAGGAGATCCTCCGGACCGCGGCCGACGAGTGCGACCTCGTGCTCTCCTCGGGGTCGACCAGCGCGAGCGCGGTCGACGTCATCTACCGCGTCATCGAGGAACAGGGGGAGTTGCTGCTCCACGGCGTGAGCGTCAAGCCGGGGAAGCCGATGCTGATCGGCCGGCTCGATAGCTCCGCGTACGTCGGACTGCCGGGCTACCCCGTCTCCGCGATGATGGTCTTCCGGACCTTCGTCGCGCCGGCGATCCGCGAGGCCGCCGGGAAGCCCGAGCCCGCGTCCGCGACGGTCTCCGGCCGACTCGCACGGCAGGAACGGTACGAGGAGGGTCGCCATCGCCTCATGCCGGTCGGTCTGGTCACCGACGGCGACGGCGAGACGCTCGTCTACCCCGTCGACAAGGGCAGCGGCGCGACGACCAGCCTCGCCGACGCCGACGGCGTCGTGGAGGTCGGCCCCGAGACCGACTACCTCGAGGAAGGCGAGCCCGTCACGGCCACGCTGTTCTCACCGGACGTTCGACCCCCCACGCTGTTCGGCGTCGGCGAGGACGATCCGACGGTCTCGCGGCTCCTCGACGGCCTCGAGAACCCGCGCTACCTCTCGGTCGGCTCCCGACCCGGCCTGCGGCGGCTCCGCGAGGGCGTGCCGGACGTGGCCGTCGCTGCGGGACCGCTCGAGTACGACATCGACGCGACAGAACTCGGCGGCTGGGAGCGCGAGTGGGGGCTGGTCGTCCGGCCCGGCAACCCCGACGAGATCGAGGGGCTCGCCGATCTGGTCGATCGCGACCTGCGGTTCGTCAACCGGACGACCGACTCGGGGCTGCGCTCGAGTCTCGGCTCGGCGGTCGCAGACCTCGCCGAGGAGCGGGGCGTCGACCGACACGACATCGTGGACGCGATCGACGGCTTCGACCTCGGACTGCGCGCCCACGAGAGCCCCGCGCGGAAGGTCATCGCGGGCGACGCCGACGCTGGGCTCGGCCTGCGCGAGACGGCCGACCGGCTCGATCTCGGATTCGTCCCCGTTGGCGACCAGCCGGTTCGGGTGCTGGCGAACCCCGATCGAACGGAGAAAGACGGGGTTCTGGAACTCGAGGACGCGCTCGAGGAGCAGTAGCGGAAATCGCTACTCGTCGGAAGCGTCGCTCGAGGTCGCTTCTCGCCACGACGAGGCGTCGAAGAACGTCTGCAGTGCCATCAGGACCCCGAGGTACGTGCCGCCGGCGACGACGAGCAGCGGGACGACGATCGAGAGCACCAACCCACCCAGCGGATTCACGCCGAACAGTTGGAGGGGAGAGACCATACGGGCTGCAGAAACTGCCGAAGTAAATGTATTTCTGTGAGCCGGCGACCGAACCGACGCCCCACTCCCACGCCGACGGTTCGGTCGCCGACCAGTGCCGACAGCGCGGTCCTTTTTGCTCGACCGGCTCCTACGAGCACCCATGCGAATCGTCACGACGCTCCCCTCGGCGACCGAGACCGTCGCCGCACTGGGCCTCGAGCCGGTCGGCGTCTCCCACGAGTGCGATTACCCGCCGGCAGCCGCGTCCGCCCCCGCGGTCACCCGGTCACGGATCGATTCCGACGGATCGGCCTCGAGCGCCGAAATTGACCGTCGGGTGCTCGAGACCGCCGAGACTGAGGCCGGTGTCTACGAGATCGACGTCGAGACGCTCGAGGACCTCGAGCCGGATGCAATCGTCACGCAGGGGATGTGCGACGTCTGCGCGGTCGACGAAGCCGTCGTCGCCGACGCCGTCGACCGGATCTCGGCCGATCCCGAGATCGTCCCGACCGATCCCCACAGCGTCGGCGACGTGCTCGACGATCTCGAGCGAATCGGTCGGATGGCAGGTCGCGAGGAACGCGCTCGGGCGGTTCGAGCCGATCTCGAGTCGCGTATCGACGCCGTCCGGAATCGGACCGCCGACATCGGGGCCGAGGACCGCCCGCGCGTGGCGATCTTCGACTGGACCGACCCCGTCATGATCGCGGGCCACTGGACGGCCGATCTCGTCGACTGGGCCGGCGGCGAATACGGGCTGGCCGACCCCGGCGAGCGCTCGCGGCCGCGCGAGTGGGAGGAAATTCTGGCGTACGACCCCGAGATCGTCGTCGTCGCTCCCTGCGGCTTCGGCCTCGAGCAGATCGCGCGAAACAGGGCCGATCTCACCGAGCGCGACGGCTGGGCGGACCTGACGGCAGTTCTGGAGGGCCGCGTCTGGGCGCTGGACGGCGATCACTACCTCAACCGGCCCGGCCCGCGGCTGGTGGACACGCTCGAGGCGCTCGCGCCGATCGTCCGGCCGGGGCTGTTCGACCCCGAGGAGACGCTCGCGGAGGCGGCCGCGTCCTTCGAGGAGATCGCGATCCCGTTCGACGAACTCGAGGAGCTCGAGCCCGGGGCCGCCGGTTCCGACGCCGACCCCACGTCACAGGCCGGGGCCGACTCACGGACGTGATCGTCCTCCCGACCGCGGTTCGCGAGGCGATCCTCGAGCGCGCTCGGGACGGTCGTCCCGAAGAAATCTGTGGGATCCTCGGCGGCGAATACGATCCCGACGGACGGAGCCGCGTGCGGTCGCAGTACCCCGCGGAAAACGTCGCCGACGCGCCGCGGACGCGCTACGAGATCGATCCCGAACGGCAGCTAGCGGTCTTCGACCGCCTCGAGGACCGCGGCGAGGAGATCGTCGGCTTCTATCACTCCCATCCCCGCGGGCCAGCGCGGCCGAGCGAGACCGACGCTACGCTGGCGACGTGGCCCGATCGCTCGTACGTGATCGTCTCGCTGGAGCCGCTCGCGGTGGGCTCGTGGCGGTGGCGGACGGACGCCGGCGAGGGCGACGCGCCCGGCGAGCGGTTCGAGCGAGAAGAACTCGTCGCCGAGTGAGTGCCGGTGTTCGAAGCAAGCAGCGGAACCCTCGCTCGGCGATCGACGGCGACGGACTGTCAGCCGAAACCTGACGGTACGCGAAAAAGACGCGCCGTGCCGGCCCCCGTCGGCCCGGCACGTCGACGATTCCCGGGAACCGTCACTCGAGGGTTGGCCCTAGTCGAATGTCATTCTTTCGCTGGTTGCGAGTGACAGTCGCGACAGGGGGATAGTAGCTGTCCCGCGATCGTTCGTCGTTCGAACGGAGACCGAAGCGAGTCCCCTGCGGTCGGTATCACTCGGCGTCGGCGCCCTCGAGCTCGTCCGCCCGCGCTCGCGCCTCGGCCGCCTGCTGCCGGAACTCTTCGATCCGCTGGCTCAGCTTCTTCCCCGCGGTGTACTTGAACTCGTCGGGCATCATCCCGTACTCGATCTCGAGGGTGATCATCGTGTCACAGCCCTCGACGATCTCGGGCGCCCAGCTACCCTGGGCCAGCTTCGACTCGTCCGTGACGACAGCCTCGCCGTCTTCGACGTCGATGAACGCGCTCACGATGTTCCAGATGTTCGGGTTGCTCGAGCTGACCTCGTCGAACAGCCCCTCGAGTCGCGAGTCTTTGATCTCCTCGTCGCGGAGTTCCTCGAGGAGGCCCTCGAGGGCGTCGGCGATCTCCTCGTCTCTCGCGGCCTGCTCGCGGAGTTCGGCCGGGTCCTCGGGGTCGTCGTCCCGTCGGCTCGTCATCGCTCACCCTCCCGTTCGTCGGCGGTGGCGTTCATGTACGGTCGTATCCGCTTCGAGACTGTAAACGTACGCTTCCTTCCGTGGTGGCGTACAGGATCGGAATAGCGTTCGAAGCGGGTTTGACACGACGATTGGCGGAACTGAGTGTCCTGCTCACGTGGACACGGGGGATTTCCACGGCCTCCCCAACCGATTCGCTCGCTGCTCACGGCTCCCGCTGGTCGCCGTTCGCTCTCGAGGGATTCACTGCGTTCATCCCTCCCACCGCTCGCTCATCCCTCGCGCAGAGTTGCGCCGTGCCTCGCGATCCGCTCGTCACGGCACAGCGCGCGCCACCGCAGGTCGTTGGTCGAGTGCCGTCACGACGCCGCTTCCAGCACGTCCGTCACCCAGACGCGGTTCGGGTCGTCCGTCTCGTCCATCCAGTCGGCCAGTCGGGAGCGCATCTCGCGTCGCGCGTCGGCGTACTCGGGGTGGTCGATCAGGTTCCGCAGTTCCGCCGGATCGGCCTCGAGATCGTACAACTCGTCGATGTCGGGGCCGTTGTAGACGTACTTGTACCGGTCGGTGCGGACCATGCGCTGGCTGTAGAGGCCGAACTCGTCACCGTGGTACTGGGCGAACGTCGAGTCCCGCCACTCGAGATCCGCGGGCGGGTCGCCGCCGTTCTCGAGGAGCGGGACCAGACTCCGCGAGTCGAAGCTCTCGGGGACGGGAACGTCGGCGATGTCGAGGAACGTCGCCGCCAGATCGTGCAGGTGGACGGGGGCCTCGCTGGTCGCACCCGAGTCGGTCACGCCCGGCCAGCGGACCTGCAGCGGAATGCGGTAGGTGTCGTCGTACATCAGCGGTCCCTTGTTGAACTGGCGGTGGCTCCCGGCGAAGTCGCCGTGGTCGGAGGCGTGGACGACGACCGTCTCCTCGGCCAGGCCGCGGTCCTCGAGCGCGTCGAGGACCCGCTCGAGCTGGTGGTCGATCATCGTGATGAAGCCCCAGTACTTCGCGATGGCTTCGGCCCAGAGATCCCAGTCGAAGTCTTCGACGCCGCGGTAAGAGAGGTAGTTCTCGTGGACTCGCGGCTTCCCGTCGTAGGTCTCGGCGTAGCTCGCGGGTGGCTCGATCTCGTCGGGATCGTACAGCGAGGCGTACGGTTCCGGGACCACCCAGGGGTGGTGGGGGCCGTAGAAATCCGCCCGGTGGAAGAAAGGGTCGCTCCGGTCGCCGTCCGCGTGGGCTTCGATCGCGTCGATGGTCCGCTCGGCGAGGAAGTGCGCCCGCGTCTCCTCGACGTCGACCGGCGTCTTCGCGGCGACGAACGTCCCCTCGTCGGCGTTTCGGGGGTCCTCACCGGTGTAGATCTCCTCCGTGAGCTCGACCTCGCCGATCGGCGCGTCGCGCTTCTCGCGATGTTCGCGGAACGCCTCGTCGATGTCGTCGTGGTGTGTGTCGCTGCCGCCCAGATACGAGAATCCGAAGTCAGCGGGGGTCCGGTCGCGGCCCGCGTGCCACTTCCCGGTGTAGGTCAGGTCGTAGCCGGCGGCGTCGAGTTTCGCCGAGAACGTGGGCAGATCGTCGGGCAGGTTCGCCCGGATCGCGTCCGGCTCGTGGCAGTTGTTCAGCATCCCGTGTCCGTGGGGGAACCGGCCGGTCAGCAGCGACGCACGGGCGCTCGAGCAGATGCTGATCGGCGTGAACGCGCGCTCGAAGCGGACGCCCTCGCTCGAGAGCCGATCGATCGCCGGCGTTTCGACCGGCGGTCCGTCGGGGGCGCTGGCGTCGTATCGCTCCTGGTCGGTCAAAACGAGCAGGACGTTCGGACGGCTGTCGGCGTCGGCATCAACGTCTGCCATCGGGCGTCGTACATCGACGCCGTAGTTAATGGTGTGACCTGCGTACTGGTGGCTCGCACCGGCGCCGGTGATAAGGCAACACGGTGTGAACCCCACCGTTCATGAGCCCCCCGTTCGACGGTCCACGCGTGCCGAGCGCGTACTGTGGTGAATGCGACTGGCAGTACCGAGCCGACGGGGACGAGCCGAGTGAACTCAGCCGGGCGATGATCGACCACTTCGTCGAAACCGGCCACTCGCCGGTCGAACGGGTCGACGCGGACGAGCGCCTCGAGAAACACGGCCGCGACGGTTCGGGAGAGACCGCGACCGGCGAGGTCGAATCGAACCCGGATCCGAGCCCGCGACGCGAGTGACGGCCATCCGAGGGACGAACCGCGAGCGGAACTGTCAGGTCGGTCGCGGGTCGGAAACCGGCTTGTCGAGGTCGAGGCGCAGCCAGATCCCGCAGACGAACCCGACGTAGGCCAGTCCGAACGCGAGGACGGCCGCGCCGAAGTGAAACTCGCTCGAGAGTCCCAGCGCGATCGAGAAGACGCCGAACGCGGTCACGCCGGTGAAGACGGCGGCCGGAACGCTCCCCGAGGTGTGGACGAACCGGCGAACGTCCGATCGGAGGACGACCGCGACTCCGACGGTGTACACTTGCCAGATCCCGAGCAGGAGAATCGCAGACGAAGTCGCCGTCCGGGCGGCCGCAGTCACCGCGGTCGCGACGACGAGTGCGAGCGCGTATCGAGTCGAGCGACGCATGATCGATACGTCGTCGGACGTGTTAGTAAAGATAGGGGACCGAACGACTGCGAACGGGAGTGTCAGTTTACGCGAAGTCCTCGAGTGTCGGTCGCTCGAGGTCGCCCGGGAACTCGTCGACGGGCACCTGCGTCTGGTCGCCCGATTCCATGTCCTTGATCGTCACTTCGTCGTTCGCCAGGTCCTGTTCGCCGGCGATGACGACCGTCTCGGCGTTGATCGAGTCGGCGTAGTCGAGCTGTGCGCCGAAGGAGCGGCCGGCGACGTCGGTCTCGACGACGTGACCGCGCTCGCGCAGGTCCCGTGAGATTCGTGCCGCCTCCGTCCGAGTATCCCCGATCTGCAGGACGTAGTAGTCCGTGGTCACTTCTTCTTCGGGCCAGACGCCGGCGCGCTGTAACAGCAGCGGCAGCGTCGCGTGTCCCGGCGCGACGCCGACCGCGGGCGTCGGCTGGCCGCCGAAGCTTTCGATGAGGTCGTCGTAGCGGCCGCCGCCGAAGATCGACCGCGAGACCTCGCCGGCCGAGTCGAAGCACTCGAAGACGACGCCCGTGTAGTAATCGAGTCCGCGGGCCGTCTCGAGCGAGATCGTACAGTACTCGCGAGCGCCGAAGTCGGCCGCGGCGGCCAGCACGTTCTGCAGGTTCTCGACGGCCGCGTCGACGCGCTCGGTGTCGGCGAACGATTTGACTTCCTCGAGATCGCCGCCCGCGATGAGGTCGTCGAACTCGGCGGCCTGATCGGCCGAGAGGCCGGCTCCGACCAGCAGATCGTGGTACTCCGCCTGAGAGATCTTGTCGGACTTGTCGACCGCGCGGATCGCCGCCTCGGTGTCGACCGCGGCGTCGTAGCTCTCGAGGACGCCCCCGAGGATGTCGCGGTGGGAGATTCGGAACTCGAAGTGGTCGCCGGTCAGACCCAGTCCGGTTAGCGCGTCGGCGGCCCACGCGAGGATCTCGGCGTCGGCCTCGGGCTCCGAGGAGCCAAAGATGTCGACGTTAGTCTGGTAGAACTCGCGCTGGCGGCCCTGCTGGACCTGCTCGTAGCGCCAGAACGGGCGCGTGGAGAACCACTTGATCGGCTTCGAGAGTTCCTGCTGTTTCGCGACGACCATCCGGGCGACAGTCGGCGTCAGTTCGGGCGTCAGCGTCACGTGGCGACCGCCCTGGTCCTCGAACGAGTAGAGTTCGTCGACGATGTCGTCGCCGCTCTTGTCGGTCCACATCTCGGCGCGCTCCAGGGCCGGCGTCCCGATCTCGCGGAAGCCGTACTCGCGGGCGGCCCCCTCTAGGACGTCGATAGTCGCCCGCCTGGCAGCCATCTCGCCCGGGTAGAAGTCACGAAAGCCCTTGATCCGGTCGTACATGGAAACGGATTCGGCCACGCCGAACTTCTATCCTTCCGTTCGGCGACGGCGGCCCGTCGCTCTGGTCGCTTGCCCCGTCGAACGTTTGGTTCAACGCTGATTACCGTTAGTTCGATCGTCGCGGGTTCGAGATAGTCCCGTAGGTTGATAGCGACCTGCCGCGAGAGTAGCGACCGTGCAACGCGTGGCCGACGACGACTGGGTCGCGGAGATCGGCGAGCAACTGCCGGTCTCGCCGCTGTCGATGCTCGGGCTCTTTCTCGCCGCGGTCATCGGGACGCGGCTCGCGCTCGAGCACCTGTCGACCCGGGCGCTGCTCGAGAGCGTCTTTCCGCTGGCGGCCGCGACCGCGGTCGTCTTCGCCGACCGCTGGCTGGTCGCCCGGGACGTCTCCGCGCGGGATCGGCTCACCGTCTTCGGCTACGGGCTCGGCGGTTTCCTCGCGGCTGTCCTCGTGACCGCGCTCCACCTCTTCGTGCTCTATCTCGAGGGGACCGGCGCGCTGGCGCCGCTGTACCTGCTCCTCGTCGGTGGGACAGTCGGCGTCGGCGCGGGGACGATTGCCGGCATCTACGAGATCCGACAGCGGGCCGCGGTCCGCGAAGCCGAGCGCCAGAGCGAACGGCTCGAGCAGTTCGCGAGCGTCGTCAGCCACGACCTGCGGAATCCGCTGAGTGTCGCCCAGGGGCGGCTTCGAGCGGCGTTTACCACGGGTGACGCGGAACACCTCCAGGAGGTCGACTCGGCGCTGACCCGAATGGACGAACTCATCGAGGAGACGCTGTCGGTCGCCCGCAGCGGCACTCAGGTCGAGGATCCCTACGAGGTGCCGCTGGTGGAACTCGCGAGCGAGGCGTGGACGGTCGTCGAAACGGACGACGCGACCTACGAGACGGTCGGCGACCGGACCCTGCAGGTCGACCCCGCTCGAGCGAAACAGCTCTTCGAGAACCTCTACCGAAATGCGATCGAACACGGCCGCGAAGACGTCCACATCCGCGTCGGTCCCTGCGACGGCGGGTTCTTCGTCGCGGATGACGGCCCCGGCATCCCCGAAGACGAGCGTAATGAGGTCTTAGAGCAGGGGTACTCGGGCTCGGAGGACGGCTCTGGGCTGGGACTGGCGATCGTCCGGGCCATCGCGGATGCCCACGGCTGGCAGGTTGCGGTCACCGAGAGCGAAGACGGCGGCGCGCGGTTCGAGTTTACCCGCGGTAGCTGAGACGGGGGTTCGGGGCTACCGGACGTTCGTCACGTACGTCTGATCGTGATCCGGGAAGTACTCCGCGACGGCTCGCGGTCCCTCCTCGTCCGCGATGGTCGCCCGAAGCTCCGCCTCGTAGTCGGCTCGATCGATCTCCTCGCTCGGGCCGACGATCACGTCCAGCCGGTCCTCGACGAGCCGATCGACGGCCGACCGACCGAAGCCCGACAGCGGCGCGATGTAATCGACGTCGTGGCGGTCCTCGAGGCTCTGGGCCTGTGCCCGCGAGACCGTCGGGACGCGGTCGTCCCGGCGGGTGCCGTCGGCGACGGCGTCGAACTCGCGGGCCGCCAGTTGCTCGAGCGCGTGCTGGTGGACCAGCTGGATCCCGTTCCGGGGGAAACCGTCCTCGCGGATCCGGTCGACGGCCTCCCGGGCGACGTCGGGGTCGCACTCGAGGCGCTCGAAGTCGAAGCCAGCCCGTTCGGCCGTCTCGCGGGCGTGTTTCCAGTCGTCGCTGACGCCGAAGTGGGCCGTCAGCAACGTTACGTCGTAAAACTCCTCGAGCAAGAGCGCGGCCAGCGTCGAGTCCTTGCCGCCGCTGTAGAGCAGTCCGAGCTCCATCAGCGCCGCTGTATGTCGAAGCTCTGCGAGTCGGGTTTGAGCTCCTTCAGGAGCTGTTTCATCTTCTCGTCGTCGATCTTGCCCTGAATGCGGCCGCTCCGGGCGAGACTGACGACCTGCCGCTCGACCTGCTCCCCGAACTGGGGTTTGCTCATCTTGACCGTGTTGAGCCGCTTGCGGGCGTCGTCGGTCAGATGCTGGCGGAGCACGGCCTTCTTCTGTGCCTCGGCCTGCTGCTGGGCCGCCTCCTGACTCGCCTCGTCCCCCTGGGATTCGGCGCGGTCCTGGAGCTGCTCCATCTTCTTCTGTCGGAGCTCCTCGAGTCGCTCGTCGTCTGGTGTGCCGCTCATAGGTATCTCTGCGTTCTAATTCTCTCGCGGACGGGAAAATGATTACGGACACGGACGCGCAGCGACGCCTCTCCGCGGCGAAACCGACGCGAAAACGATCTCGTGATCAGGCGTAGCGCTCGAGTTCCGGGCGGTCGAGGTCTTCGAGGACGGAGCCGGCCGTGTCGTCGAGCAGGCTGCGGCCCTCGGCGGTGATGCGGCGGCCTTCGCCCTCCGCGGTTTCGACGAGGTCCTCCTCCTCGAGCTGCTGGAGGATCGTCCGGATGAGGTTCTTCGAGCCGTCGGTTCGGTGGTCGGGTGCGACCTGGTAGCGGTTCGAGCCGCCCTTCGCGCCGCCGTACTCGGTCGAGAGGCGCTCGACGCCGATGGGGCCGCGATCGGCGACCTTCCGCAGGAGGCTCGCCGCACGAGTCGCCCAGAAGTCGTCCTGTTCGGGCGGCAGTTCCCGGTCGACGCCTGTCTTGGCGAACGCGCCCCATTCCGGTTCCTCGAGTCGATCCGCGAGATCGTCGGCGAGCGCCTCGATGAGGTCGTCCGCCGGAACGTCGTACATCGTAGCCATTGGCGTGTGGTTCCCGTCGCCGGCATTTAAGAGCATCGTATCACCGCGAGCGCGGCCCGGACCGTTTTTCGCCCTCGAGTAGAAACGGAGGTGTATGGACGAACGCGCCGCCCTACGGCTCCTGTCGGGCGAACTCGACGCGGCCGGCGACGACGCGGCCGTCGTCGACGGGCTAGTCGTGACGACGGACATGCTCCACGAGCGGACGGATTTTCCGGCGGGAACGACCCGCTACACGGCCGGCTGGCGCGCCGTCGGCGCGTCGCTGTCGGACGTGGCGGCGATGGGTGCCGAGGCCACGGCCGCCGTCGCCGCCTACGCCGCCCCCGAGTTCGACCGCGACGAACTGCTCGCCTTCGTCCGCGGCGCGAGCGACGTCTGTGAGCGCGTCGGAACCGAGTACGTCGGCGGCGATCTGGACGGCCACGACGAGTTCACCGTGTCGACGACCGCGATCGGGCGCACCGACGACCCCGTCCGCCGAAGCGGCGC
>SDGW01000060.1_pt1 | contig 40211 bp, 42 predicted proteins | sample 2873831 | NCBI WGS metagenome assembly SDGW01 (sample SAMN08132700, study PRJNA421101) | hypersaline lake metagenome | isolation source: celular fraction 0.22 microns magnesium sulfate-rich crust from ephemeral... | place: Spain: Penahueca Lagoon, Toledo | collected 2011-07 | reverse complement strand
GCGTCGCGATCGGTGCCGGCCTCGGCGCGGCGTTGCGACGCCGGCGGTGACTCACGGCGCGTTCGCGGACCGGATCGCCTCGCCGCCGTCGGTATCTCCGCTGCGCTCCTCCGCGATGACGTACTGGACTTCGACGACCAGCGGGCCGTCGCTGTGGGGTCTGATCGCCTCGTAGAGTCGATCGGCCAGCCCCGACTCCGGGCCGGGTTCGCGCCCGGAGACCGTGACGACGACCCGGTCGACCGACTGGAGCGGGTAGTTGCCGTCGAGTTCGACCGCGACGTCGTCGAGTTCGAGGGCGTCGTATCGCGGTTCGGACAGCACCGCGGCCGCCTCGTCCTCGGCCGCGGACTCGAGTTCCGTCGTGTGGAAGTCGAGCAGCGTGACGCCGGCCAGCGGCGCGGCGAGCACCAACAGTCCGACCCCGAAGACCGCCGCGTAGGTGTAGGTCGGCCGCCGGGTCGGTGACACTTCGAAGGGCCCCTGCGGGCGGTAGCCGGCGATCCACAGCGTCGCCAGCGCGGCGAGGTTGATCGACAGGAGATTGACGATCACGAGGATGGCGGCGCCGACCGCCGCGCCGGACATCCCCCAGGCGACCGTGATGCCGACCGCGGCCGACGGCGGGATCAGCGCCGCGGCGATCATCACGCCGACGATGGCCTCCGAGAAGCCCCGCGTGAGACTCAGGATGCCGGCGATTCCAGCCCCCAGCGCGACCGCCAGCGAGAACAGGTTCGGCGCGACCCGCTCCTCGAGTTCGGTCGCGGCGACGATGTCGACCCCCGCGGGCTCGAGGCCGGCCAGCCGGGCCAGCGTCGCGAGGCCGATCGAGGCGACGACGACCATCGCCACGCCGACGAGCTGGTAGGTGAAGCCGGTCGACGTGAGCCGGTCGTCGCCGGTCACGATGCCGACGTTGGCGGCTAGCGCGGGCCCGAGCAGCGGCGCGATGACCATCGCGCCGATCACGACCGCCGGCGAGTCGGCCAGCAATCCGGCGGTCGCGACGACCGCGCTGATCAGCAGCATGACCGCGTAGATCGCGAACGGCGGCGTGAGTTCGTCGGCCTTGGTGCGCAACACCTGCCGCGAGGTCCGCGACCCGGTCTGGCCGCCGCGGCTGTACCGCTCGCGGAGCGTCGCGAACTCCGCGGAGACGACCGTCTCCGCGTCGATGACGACGACGCTGGCCTCGTCGCCGATCCCGGCCCGCTCGAGCCGATCGAGCAGCGGTTCGACGGCCTGGGTCGGGACCGGGAACCGGACGACCGCCGCCGCCCCGCGGCCGCTGGTCTCGTCGCTGACGACGTAGTCGAACCCCTCGTCTTCGAGGACGTCGAGGACGGCCCGTCGCTGCCCCTCCGGGACCGCGATCTCGAGATAGCGCATACGGGGGCCACACCGGAGCCGCGGATAGTCCTCGGGTCGGCAGTGGACGGCCTCAGTTCTCGTCGCCGTCGGTCCCGAGGATCCCGCAGGCGATCGCTTCGGGCTCGAGCAGGTCCTCGCCGTCGACGGCCTCGGGGTGGATCACGAGGATCGCGTCGTCGGGCATCCCGCCCTCGACCTGCACGCCACAGCCCAGCGCCGACTCGAGGTCGTCGACGTCGTCGATCTCGGCCTCGCGTTCGACGCACAGGTCGGCGTTGGCCGGCGAGCAGACGATCACGAGCGCCCCCGGCTCGAGGTGTTCGCTCTCGGCCGCCGCGAGTAAGGTCTCGAGCGTGTCGGTACGGACGGCCTCGAGCGACCGGATCGTCACGCGGTCGGTGTCGGAACCCGGCGCCTGCTGGGACTGGGTGCGGACGCGAGCGGCCAGTTCTTCGAAATCGGTCTCGGCGTCGAGAGCTGCGGTCATTGGCGGTCGTCGTCGGCCGCCGACCTTGAGAACCCGGCCGGCCAGTTCCGGCTCCCGTGAGGGGGTTCGATCGAGTCGGAACCGGTGATATCAGCCAGCGCGACAGTCAGGACCGTCGCGACAGCGGTTTTTACGCACCGGCGGTGTACGACGCCCGATGTCGACGATAGCCGACCTCCGGCTGCCGGCCGCGGAGACGGCGCTGGCGACCGCCTTCGAGCGCGCGCCGGCGGCCACGTTCGAACTCGAGTCCTCGGTGTCGAAGACCCGCCCCTCGCTGTGGGTGGCCGACGTGGATCGCGAGACGGCCGACGACGCCTTCCGCGCGGATCCGTCGGTCGAGGCCGCCGAACTGCTCGTCGAAACGGACTCCCGGCTGCTGTACGACGTGACCTTCGCCGACGATTCGGGGACCGGCCGCCTCTGGGACGGCCTGCTGGTCGACGGCGGCTCCCTGCTCGAGGCCCGGGCCAGCGACGGCTGGTGGCAGGTGACGGTCCGCTATCGGGACCGCGAGACGCTCTGTGCGGCCTACGACCGGCTGCTCGACCGGGGGATCAACGTCGAACTCCGGCGCGTGACCGACGTGACCGACACCGGCGGCCACGCGACGCGGCTCACGCCCGAACAGCAGGAGGCCTTGGAGGCCGCGCTCGAGTACGGCTACTTCGAGATCCCTCGCGGCGTGTCGATGGAGGAGTTGGCCGACGAGCTGGGGATCTCGCATCAGGCGCTCTCCGAGCGGTTCCGTCGGGCCTACGAGACGCTGGTCGACGCCGAACTGCAGCCGGCCGGCGAGGAGTCGCGGTTCGACTGATACGGTCTGTTGTAACGATTCCGGTGCAACCGCGACTCTCCTGCGGTTGCACCGAAATGACTTACAACGGTCCGTATGAGATCCCGCCGTCGGCGGGTGCGAACGCGGCACAATCGTTATTTGACTGGCTTGCGTTCGACCCCACATGGCTGACCTGCTTTCCGACGAGGAGATCGAGGCGGAACTCCCAGACGGCTGGGACCACGAGGGGGACGAGATCGTTCGTATCTACGAGTTCGACGACTACCTCCGCGGGGTCAACTTCGCCCAGATGGTCGGCGAGATCGCCGAGGCGCAGTTCCACCACCCCGAGATCGTCATCCGCTACTCCGAGGTCGAGATCCGGCTGACCTCCCACGAGGCTGGCGGCGTCACCGGCGACGACATCGAGATGGCGGAACTGATCGAGGCCGAACGCGGGGACTGAGCCGGCCGTGGACGCCCGCTACGTCTTCCGCGTTCGCGTCCGCATCGAGCCCGCCCGGGCGGCCGTCTCGCTCGAGCCGAGCAGCGCCGAGACGACGGTGACCCTCTATCGCGACGCCCCGGAGCCGGGAACCGAGGGGTGGCTGTTCTTCCGGAACACGCTCTGGCGCGGCGCGGTCGGCGACGACGACTACGCCCGCCGGCTCGCCGCGGAGTGGCTGGGCGTTCCCGAGCGGACCGTCGAGGCCGTCGACTTCCGGGAGCTCCAGACCGACCGGGAGTACCTCGACGCGCTCCGGACCGAGATCGCGGCCGACCTCGAGGCGTTCAAGGCCGACGACGTCGACGAGGCGCTCGCGAAGTATCTGGGCTCGAGCGTCCGCGTGACCGACGGCGACTATAGTAGCCACTGAAACGATTTACACATGATCGCAACGCCGTCATGCGATCAGCTGTGCAATGACTGCAGTGGCTACTATCGGATCAGGTGCGGGGAGTCTCGCGCTCGAGGACTAATGAGTATCGGTAACACGCCTGTAGCCACTTTTATGTACTCGCCTGTGGCCGCCTGTGGTGATGATCGGGAGCGAACGACGACCGACGGTTCGAGAGGAACGCGGGTCGCGGCGGGCGCGACGCGTCGTCCTGGCGGGAGGTGACCATGTCCGCGGGTGAGCCCGCCGTGTCGCTGATCGCCGACCCCGGCGCGGGCGGGGCGGTCGGGATCGACTGCTACGTCCGCTCGAGCGTACCGGCGGCCGCCTCCGAACGGGTTTCGGCGTTCGTCGAGCGGTTGCGGACGCTGCGCGACCACGGCCACGTCGACGAGTTGCGCGTCGACCAGTGGCCGTCCCAGCACGCGATGACGGACCAGTCGGGGGCGACCTGCGACGAACTCGTCGCCGAGTTCGAGCGCTGGGCAGACCGCCACGGCTACTGCCTCGAGCCGGGTTTTCGCCGTCGAACGGTGCCGCGATCGCCGTTCGGCGTCGACGTCGACTCGCACGAACGGATTCGGGTCCCGATGGTGGCGCTGGCGCTCTACGAGGACGCGGCCGACGGCGAGACGCTGCGGGCCGTCCTCCCGTGTACGGAACTCTCCTACACCGGCGACGAGCGGACCTACACCGTCGACGAGTGGCTCGCCGCCGTCGAAACGCGGGCGTTCGACGAGCCGGTGCGCGCGTCCCGGGTCGACGGTCCGGAAGCGCTCCACGGACGGCAGTAGCCGGCGACCGAGCCTACGTCACGTCGTCGTGAGTCAGCAGCGGCCGCGTTCGCTCGCCCGCGGGCGGCTCGTAGGTGACGACCTCGAGCAGGTTCCCGTCCGGATCGAGGAAGTAGAACCCCTCGAACTCGCCCCAGTCGTAGGGCCCCTGGTTCGGGAACTGGCCCGCGAGCCGGTCCAGCAGGGCTTCGTACTCGCCGCGGTCGGTCTCGAACGCCAGATGGGCCTTGTCGAGGGGGTGATCGAGTCCCCGCCGGTCCCAGTTCTCGGCGCGGCCGGTCTCGGCAAGCGTCACGATCGTTTCGCCGGCCCGGAACATCGCGTGATCGCCCTGGAAGTCGTCGGGCGGCCTGACCAGCTCGAGGCCCAGCGTCTCGCGGTAGAACTCGTAACAGGGCTCGAGCGCGTCGACGTCGACGTTGACGTGATCGACGGCGTCCATGCTACGACTCCCGTTCGACCCGCGATCGCGACGCGGTTCGTCGCCACTCCGGTTCCTCCCGCGGCGGCGCGAGGACCCCGATACCGACGGCGGCCTCGTCGCTTCTGTTCTCCGCGCCGTGGCGCTCGTCGGGGCGGAACATGTACGCGTCGCCCGCTCCGAGCGGGTACTCCTCGCCCTCGACGACGGCGACGAGTGCCCCCTCGAGGACGAACCCGATCTGCTCGTTCGCGTGCGTGTGGGAGGGTAGCGTCGCCCCGGGTTCGATCCGCCAGTAGACCATGCTCGCCCGCTCGCCCGCCGGGAGGTCCGCCAGCGACACCCCGTCGGCGACCTCCTCGAACGCCGCGTCGGTCGTCGATACTCGTTCCATGGGAACACGGCTCACTCCCCACGCCGACACTGATAAACGTATCATGGAAACCCTTTAAGCACCTCTTCGGTGTGGGATGGCCCATGTTAGCACAGCAATCGGTTCGGCTGTTCCACCTCCCGTTCTCGTTCATGCTACCCCAGAAGGTAGCGGCCGAGGAGGGGTACTTCCGCGAGGAGGGGCTCGCCGTCGAGCTGGTCGAACGGGACCGACGCGACGTCTCCGTCAAGTACATTCCGGCCGAGGAGACGCTGACCGACGACTACGACGTGGACCTCTACCCCATCTGCAAGTGGGAGAGCATCCGCCGGACGTGGGAGCTGGACGACGGTCGGATCGTCGCCAACGGGACCTTCGCGAACCTTCCCTACACCGTCGTGACCCGACCAGACTCCGCTATCGGGTCCCCGGCCGACCTCGCGAACGTCCCGGTCGGCGTCAACCTGCGAACCGGGCAGGAGTACACCGCGCGCAAGGCCCTCGAGGACCACCTCGAGCCCGACGCGATCGACCTCGTCGGCTGCGGGATGCCGACCGACCGGCTGCGGGCGCTTCACGAGGGACGCGTCGACGCCGTGACGCTCATCGATCCCCACACCACCCTCGCCGACCACCTCGGCTTCCGGCGGCTGCTCGAGTACGACAACCACATGGGGATCGTCGGCGACGAGAGCGTCGATCGGGACGTTCTCGAGGCGTTCCTCCGGGCCTACGGCCGCGCGGTCGAGGACGTCAACGCGGCCCCCGAGGACTACCGCGAGACCTACCTCGAACTGCTCGCGGCCGACGCCGCCGTCGCGCCCGACCTCTTCGACGACGTGGACATGGACGCGGTCCGCGAGGACCTCACCGTCCCGCGCTACGAGGTGCCCGACCCCGTCGACCCCGACGAACTCGACGGCCACCTCGAGTGGATGCGAGCGCGCGGCCTGATCGACGACGACGCGGCGATCGACGACATCGTCGCGTCGCTGTGAACTCCCAGCCATGACCGATATCGACTCTCAACAGGCGGCGATCGACGAGTACCAGGGCGAACCCGGCGACCGACCCGTGCTGCGGGCCCGCTTCGAACACAACGGCAGCCCGCGGTACATGCTCTACACGATCAAGCGCTTCAGCTACGATCACGATCACGGCTTCCACCTCGACCTGCGACTCGTCTCGGACGAACTCGACGAGGGCCGCGAGACCGTCGAGGCGAAACTCCAGGAGGGCGACGCCGATCTGATCGACATCGACTACGTCTCGACCGCCCGCGAGCGCGCCGACGGCGCGTCGATCGTCGCCTTCCACCCCTACGGGCGGACGGTCGGCGGCCTCGTCGTCCCCGAGGACTCGTCGATCGAGGGGCTCGCGGACCTCTCGGACCACCGGATCGGCGTCGTCAGACGGCTCGACAAGAACTGGATCCTCGTCCGGGCGGCCTGCCGCGAGTTCCACGGCTTCGACCCCGACGAGACGGCCGCGCCGGTCGAGGCCGGCTCGAAGGTCGAACTCACGCGCCTGCTCGAGGACGGCGAGGTCGACGCCGTACTCCAGTTCTGGCAGATAATTCCGGAGATCGTCGAAACCGGCCCGTATCGCGAGGTGCTGCCGATGTCGCGGGTCGTCGACCGGCTCGCGGACGCCGGTGCGGAAACGGGTGCCGACGACGAGCGACCGATCCCCGTCTCGACGTTCCTGACGAGCGAGGACTACCTCGCCGCCCACCCCGACGCAGTGCGCGGGTTCCGGGGCGCGTATCGGGACGCGGTCGACCGGCTGCAACGCGACGACGCTCTCTGGGACAAGATCGGCGACCGGCTCATGTACGAGGACGATTCCGCGGTCGTCCGCGCCGTGCGCGACCGGTGGCGCGAGATGGTCGTCCCCGACTGGGACGAGGGGACCGTCGAGGGGATGGAGCGGCTGTTCGACCACCTCGTGGCCGTCGCCGGCGCGGACGCGCTCGGCATCGACGAGCTGCCGGAGGGGTTGTTCCGGCCGGACCTCGAGGTGGAGGCATGAGCGGACCCGACCCGCTCGCCTTCCAGCTCAACTGGGAACCGAACGGCTTCCAGTCGCCGTACTTCCTCGCCCGCGAGGCGGGGTTCTACGCGGACGAGGGCATCGAGATCGAGTTCGTCGAGGGCCACGGCTCGCCGTACGCGGCCGAACGCGCGGCCCGCGGCGACGCCGACGTCGCGCTCGCCGGGGCCAGCGCCGTGCTTGCGAAGCGGAGCGAGGGGTTCGAGCCGCTGGCGGTCGCCGCGGTGACCCAGAAGACGCCCGCGGCCGTCTACACCCTGCGCGACGTCTTCGGCGAGCCCCTCTCCGAGCCCGAGCAGCTGGCTGGCCGGACCGTCGCCCCCTCCGCGACGAAGACCCGGATCCTCACGGCACAGTTGCTCGAGGACGCGGGGATCCGCGACGAGGTCGACCTGCTCGAGGTCGACCCCCACACCCACCACCGCGTCCAGCACAAGGTGCTCGACGGGACCGTCGACGCGGCGGTCGGCGTCGTCACCAACGGGATCGAGATCGGCCGGGAACGCGACCGGACGCCCGACGAACTCCCGATCGGGGAGTTTCTCGATATCTACGGGATGACGCTGGTCACCAGTCCGGCGTTCGCCGACGACGACCCCGAGTCCCTCCGGTCGTTCCTGCGGGCGACCGCCCGCGGCTGGGCCGCGGCGACCCGCGACCCCGAGCGGGCGATCGACGCCCTCGTCGACCGCAACGCCACCCTCGAGCGCAACCGGGCGATCGAGCGACTGAAGTTCGAGGCCGCGGCTCACCGGTTGCAGTTCACCCCGTACGTCCGGGATCGCGGCTGGGGGGCACAGGACCCGGACCGGTGGCGGCGACTCGGCGAGACGCTGTCCGAGACGGCGCTGCTCGAGGGCGAGATCGATCCCGACGCCGCCTGGACCGACGAGTTCCGTCCCGACGACGACCCGCTGGTGGCCGACTACGCCGAGCGGACCCGATCGACGGCGGACTGACCCCGGGCCGGCGTCCCTCGCCGCCCGCAATCGGGCGACAGGCATTTACTCGAGAACGCGCTATATCACCGTCCGAATGGCCCTCGATCACGACTACGACTTCTGGCTGCTCGATCTCGACGGGACCCTCGTCGACGTCGAGTGGTCCTACGCGCGGGGGATCTTCGACCGGGTCGGCGACCGGCTCGGCCGCGAGTTCACCGATCGGGAGGCCGAGATCATCTGGAACGGGCTGACCGGCTCCCGGGACCGCCAGCTCGAGGAGTGGGGCGTCGACCCCGACGCCTTCTGGACGGTCTTCCACGAGGAGGAGGACCCGATCGAGCGGGCCGAGCGCACCTACCTCCACGAGGACGCCGCGTTCGTCGGCGACCTCGAGGTGCCGGTGGGATTGGTCACGCACTGTCAGGAGTTCCTCACCGAGCCCGTGCTGGATCAGCTCGACATTCGAGACTGGTTCGACGCGCGGCTGTGCTGTACCGAGGAGACGGGCTGGAAGCCCGATCCGGGGCCCGTCGAGCGGGTGATGACCGACCTCGGCGTCGCCCACAACGGCCACCGCGGCGTCCTCGCGGGCGACGGGGCCTGCGACGTGGGCGCGGCCTGGAACGCCGGCCTCGACGCGATCCACGTCGAGCGCGTCGGCCACGAGCAGCGGGGCCGATGTGTGCTGGGCGACCGCCGGGTCGCGTCCTTCGACGAACTGTACTGACCGGGATCGGGACTCCTCGCCGCTCGAGCCCCGCGCCGGACCGGCGCGGACGCCGGCCTCGAGATCGAAAGGGCTTCAGGAGTCGGCTCGGATTCGGAGTCACGATGAAGTACTGTCTCGACTGCGACTGGCACGCGACCGCCGCCGACGAACCCGACCAGCGCGACCGCTCGCGGGCGGCGATCGACCACCACGTCGAAACGGGCCACGCGATCGACTCGAGCGAGTCGCTCGTCCGACCGACGACGCCCGACGGGCTCGGCGCGGTCCTGGCTCGCGAACTGGTGCCCTCGAGCGACTGACTCGCCGACCGGCGCGACCGTCGCTACCCGTAGTGCTCCTCGAGGTAGTCGACGATCTCGTCGCTCTCGTACAGCTGCTCCCGCCGGTCGGTGTCGACGAGGAACGGAATGGCGTCCTCGCCGCCGAGGTTCGTCATAGCCTCGTGGGCCCACTCGTTGAGCACTTCGCCGTCGCTTCCGGGCCGACGGGGGTTGTGGATCACGTAGGAGACGCCCAGTTCCGTCAGTTTCTCGCGGACCGTTTCGCTGTGGGGACAGCCCTCCGCCTGGTAGAGCTCGAGCATTCGCCCCGTCCGACCACGCGGATCGCCATCAACGTTGGCCGGGCAGCCGCCGGCGACGACCGGTCACCCGACCGTCGTATTCACGCCATCTTACCATTATTTCGACAGGAAAGCTTATGCCGGGACCCTCGCGTTATCGGGGCATGGCACGCGACACTCCGGTACGGAACAGCACTGCTGCGGCCGAAACCGACACGTTACCGAACCTCGTCACGATCGTCGGGCGGGGCGTCCCCTCGAACTTCGAGATCGCCGTCGACGGCGACCTCGAGATGCTGGCCGACGACCCCGTGGCCGAGGGGACGGTCGTCTCCGGCGGCGTCGCCGAGGGCGCGATCGACGTCGGCGTCCAGCGGTTCCGGTTCTCCGGCCAGATGGCGAACGTCCGACTCGTCGACTGGAACGGCACCGAGGCGGCCGACTCCGCGAGCGTCCCGACGGTCCACGTCGAGTACGGCTCGGCACAGCGGTAGGCGACTGCGGCTCCACGCGGAGCCCGGGTAGGTGCTTTTCGGATCACGACGCGTCAAGCGGCGGCCTCGCGGCTCTCGAGACGGATTCCTCGAGAACGGCGCCGGTCCGTATCAGTCGTCGTCGGTCGCGCCGATCCCCGTCTCGCCGCTCCCGGTGGAGGGGGCGATCGAGGGCGGGGCGATCGGGCCGTCGTCCCCGCCGAACTCCGGATCGAACAGCTGGAGGGCGGTGTGGATCGTGCTCCAGTCGTCCTCGGCCGCGGCCTCCCGCAGGCTCTTGGTCGGCGCGGCGAGCAACTGGTTGACCAGCGAGTCGGCCATCGACTCGAGGACCTCGCGGTGCTGATCCGACGGCTCCTCCATGTGCGAGAGGGCGGTCTCGACCTCCCGCTCTTTGATCCGCTCGGCGGCCTCGTACATCGCCGCGATGGCCTCGTCGGCGCGAGCGCGCTTGTACTGCTCGGTCAGCAGTTCGAACTCCCGATCGACGATCGCCTCCACTTCGCGGGCGGCGTCGGCGCGCGTGTCGCGCGTCTCCTCGGTGATGGTCTCGAGGTCGTCCAGGTCGAAGACCCGAACGGACGGCAGGTCGTCGGCCGCCGGGGCGACGTCCCGGGGCTGGCCGAGGTCGACGACGACCTGCTCGTTCGGCCCCTCGAGGTGGCGGGGTTCCAGAACCGGCTCCTCGCTGCCGGTCGCCGTGACGACGACGTCGGCACGCGAGGCGGCGGAGTCGAGCGCCTCGAGCGGCGCGGCCCGGGCGTCGGTCTCGGCTTCGAGGTCGTCGACGAGGTGGTCGGCGTGGGCGACGGTCCGGTTGGCGACGACGACTTCCGCGACGTCGGCGTCCGCGAGGCTCCGTGCGGCGAGTTGGCCCATCTCGCCGGCGCCGACGACCAGCGCGGTCGCGCTCTCGAGCGGCATCTCCGCGGCGGCCCGGCGGGTCGCGGCCGACCCAAGCGAGACGACGCCCTCGTTGATCGCGGTCTCGGTGCGTGCGCGCTCGCCGACGTGGATCGCCTTCGTGACGCCGGCCTCGAGCATCGAACCGATGCCGCCGGCGTCGCGCGAATCCTCGTAGGCGGTCCGGACCTGGCCGATGATCTGGTCCTCGCCGAGGATCACCGACTCGAGGCCGGCGGCGACCCGCATGAGGTGGCGCAGGCTCTCGTCGTGGTCGGTCACGACGACTGCGTCGTCTTCGACGGCGGCGAAGAACTCCTCGAGGGCAGCCCGGCCGACGGCGTGGTCCGAACCGACGACGTAGGCTTCGACCCGGTTACACGTCGAGAGGACGTACGCTTCCTCGACGTCGGGAACGGTCAGCAGTTCCTCGACGGCGTGGGCTTGACTCTCGGGACTGGCCGCGGCGAGCTGGTCGACGTTCCCGCTGTCGTGTGTCACTCGCGCCGCGGTGACGACTCCGGTCGACATCACGTTTGATCACCCCCTGCGCGTTCCTCGCCGAGCACGTCCTCGATCACTTGGGCACAGTTGGAAGTACCCGTACGTAAAGCTGTCCAAAGGTCCGGAGAATTGACGACGTCGGTGACGATCGACCGCCGGCGGTCCGGCGGCACGTCGCGGGCCTTGAGTTCCGCGCGCAACTCGCCACAGACCCGCGCCATCTCGCCGGCCCCCGCCAGCGTCTCTTCGAGTTCCTCGCGGAGGTACTTGCTCAGCGCGGGCGCGGTCCCGCCGGTCGCGACGGCGACGGTCACCGGGCCCTCGCGGACCGTCGCGGGGACGACCACGCTCCCGACGTCGCGCTCCCCCGAGCGGTCGGCGCGGTTGACCAGCGCACCCCGTTCGCGGGCCGCCTCGACGACGGCCTCGTTGACCGCCTCGTCGTCCGTCGCGGCGACGACCAGTGCGGGCTCGGCCCGCTCGAGCCACGCCGGGACGTCCGCGGAACCGGGCGCGGCCCGGACCCGTTCCGCGGCGCCGAAGTCCCGGTCGGCGAAGGCCGGGCTGACGACGATCACCCGCGCCTCGCGGGCGAACCGCCGGGCCTTCCGGGCCCCGACGGGACCGCCGCCGAAGATCAGCACCGTCTCGTCCTCGAAATCGTGCAAAAGCGGAATCATTCTAGATGATATGTATCAGACGTTTGGTGTCACTGCTCTCTGGTGTTCGCATCGGCTCGCTCGGCCATCCGTATGCCGGTCTTCTTCAATATTTGCGTCGAATGTAGCGTGTCCCAGTCGTCGGACGTTACGTCCCAGTACTCCTCCATCCGATCCCGAACTTGTTCGACTCGCCGTCGGCTCTCGGCCTCGCTGCGGCCGTGAGTCATCGCGAAGAAGTTGTACGGCCAGACGCCCTCGTGGCGCGGCCGCCGGTAACAGTGGGTCACGAACGGGAGCGCGGCGATCTCCGGCCCGACGTCGGGGACGACCTCGTCGGGAACGTTCCAGACCGTCATCCCGTTTTCCGTGTAGCCGAGCGCGTAGTGGTTCGGGACGACGCCGATCCGCCGGATCTTTCCCTCGCGTTCGAACCGTTTGACCGTCTCGAGGACCCACTCCGTCTCCCGCCCGATCGCGTCGGCGACGTCGGCGTAGGGCGTGTCCGTCAGGGGCATGCCGTCCTGGACCTCGATCACGAGGTCGCGTTCGGCCGGCGAGAGCGTCGCTGCGTCGGTCGGCTCGACCGCGGGGCCCCGATCCGAGAGGTCGACGCCGGCCGCCTCGACGTCCCCGTCGCCGTCCAGCGGGCCGTCGACGTAGAACTTGGCCTCGACGCGGAACTCCCGCTGCTTGGGGAGGTTGTACGTCTCCTGGCCCGTCTCCGACTCGATCTCGGCGAGGACCTCCGCGACGCGATCCTCGTCGGCCACCGAGACGACGAACCAGACGTTGAGGTGGGGGTGTTCGCGCTCGTAGTTGTGGGCCACCTCGCGGTGGCCGTTGACCGCCTCGACGATCTCGTCGAACCGGTCCTCGGGGGCGTGCATGGCGACCAGCGTCGCCGCGCCGCCGATCTCCTGGGCGTTGACCAGCGGCCCGAATCGCGAGAGGACGCCCCGCTCGTCTAAGTCGCGGATCGTCTCGAGCAGTTCGCTGGCCGTGATGTCGACCCCGTGATCGCGCACGGCGGCCGCCGCCGGTTCGAACGGCCGTTCCACGACGGGGAACCCGCCCTGATAGGCGTTGACGACCGCCCGCTCGCGCTCGGTCAGGTCGACGTCCGTACTCATACGAGAGCCTCGGGACTGACGGAGTATAAGCGGAGTGGAACGACGGTTCGGGTCCGTCGTGGCGCGACGCCGCCTCGCGGCTACTCGCCTTCGACGCCCGTCACGTCGAACCCCAGGTCGCGGATCCCCTCGAGGATGGCCTCGTGGTCGGCCGTCGCCCGGTAGTAAATGACGATGTCGAAACTGCCCTCCCGTAGCAGTTGTTGGCACTCCCAGACGAACTCCTCGCCTTCCAGCGTCAGTCCCTGGTGCTGGTTCGAGGAGAAGTCGGGGTCGTCGTTACCCGAGTGGACGAAACAGTCCGTCGGATCGTAGCCGGAGTGTTCGGCGATGACGTCGCCGACGTCGATCGTCGCCTGCATCATCTTGACGTCTTCCTGGCCGTCGTAGTCGGTGTGGACGATCGCCCCGTTGAGATCGATCTCGCCGGGCTCGAGCAGCGCCTTGGTCCGCTGGTAGAGGTCCTCGTCGATCGCCTGTTGGTTCGCGTCTGCCATTGTCTGATCCGTGCGCGGCCGGCCCCAAAGCCGTCACGGTTCGGACGGGCCGATCGACCCGTCGTTCGACGGGATTTCGCCCGCGTAGACACACGATACCGAACCGGTCTCACAGACGAAGAGTAACACGCAAGACACATAGGCGTCGGTGACCACTTTCCGGGTAATGAAGCGGTGGCTCCGAAAACGCGTCGACGCGGCGTACGAGCGGCTGCTCTCTCGCGAGGTCTCGGGCGCGCCGACCCACGTCGCCGTTATTCAGGACGGCAATCGACGGTACGCCCGCAAGCGAGGCGGCGACGCCCACGAGGGCCACCGCGCGGGGGCCGAGACGACCGAACGCGTCCTCGAGTGGTGTCAGGATATCGGCGTCGAGGAGCTGACGCTGTACGCCTTCTCGACGGAGAACTTCGAGCGCCCGCCCGAGGAGCGCGAGGCGCTGTTCGACCTCCTCTGCGAGAAACTCCGGGAGTTCGCCGACGCCGACCGGGTCCACGAAAACGGGGTCCGCATCCGCGCGCTCGGCGACACCGACCGGCTCCCCGAACGGGTCCGCGAGGCCGTCGCCTACGCCGAGGATCGGACCCGCGACTACGACAGGTTCGTCCTCAACATCGCCCTGGCCTACGGCGGCCGCGCACACCTGCTCGAGGCCGCCCGCGGGGTCGCCGAGGGGGTCGCCGACGGCGACCTCGACCCCGACGAGATCGACGTCGCGGAGATCGAGGATCGGCTCTACGACAGCCCGGTCCGGGACGTCGACCTGATCATCCGGACCGGCGGCGACGAACGCACCTCGAACTTCCTACCCTGGCACGCCAACGGCAACGAGGCGGCCGTCTTCTTCTGTACGCCCTACTGGCCGGAGTTCTCCAAGGCCGACTTCCTGCGGGGGATCCGTACCTACGAACACCGGGCGGAATCGTGGCGGCGGACCCGCGCCCGGCGCGCGCTGGCCCTGCTCGGTGCCGTCAGCGAGACGGAACTCGCCGAGGCCCGCGAGATCGTCGACCGGTTCCGCGACTCGCTGCCCTCCGCCGAACGGCCCGACGCCGGCGATCTCGAGGCCGGCGACTCGGGCGGTCAGGCCGCGGACTGACGGCGCGACTTGCTCCCGTCGTCGCCGGCGGCTCCGCCGGCCACCACAAGACATTTCAGTGTTATTATGGCAACAGTAGTTGCGATGGCGACTCCGAACACCGCCCCGCCGGTCGACGTCGAACGGTTCGTTCGGGTGACGAACGTCTCGCTCGACGAGGCGTACGCGCTCCTCGCGAACCCGCGGACGCGTCTCGTCTTGCACGCGCTGTCGGTAGCCGAACCACCGGTTTCGATCACCGAGCTGGCCGCCGCCGTCGCCGCCCGTGACGACGCCGACGAGCGAACCGTCGAAGCGTCGCTCGTCCACGTCGTCCTCCCGAAGCTCGAGGGAGAGGGCGTTCTCGAGTACGACGGTGACACCGGTCTGATCCGGCTCGAGCGACCGGTCGTCGCGGCCCCCGATTCGTTCGCGGAGCCGTCGCGTCCCGAGCGATCGGGGTCGAACGCGTCGTCGTGAGCCGCGATCAGCGGCCGAACCGCCGCGACCGGTTGCAGTACTCCAGGACCGCCCGGAGGAAGTCCCGCTTGCGGAAGTCCCGCCAGTTCACGTCCGTGAAGTACAGTTCCGAGTAGACCGACTGCCAGATCATGAAATCCGAGAGCCGCTCGGCACCGGTCTTGATGACCAGGTCCGGCTCCGACGGGAACACGAGGTGGTCCTCGACGCGGTCGTCGTCGATCTCGTCGGGCGCGAGGTCGCCGTCGGCGACGCGTTCGGCCAGCGTCCGGACCGCGCTCGTGAACTCGTGTTTGCCGCCGAGCCCGATGCCGATCCGGATCGGCGCGTCGGCCCGTGCCCGATCGTCCGGTCCCCGAACCGCGACCGGCCGCGGCGCGTCGACCGTCTCGAGTTCGCGCTGGAGTGCCGGCACCGCGGCCTCGTCGAGGACGCTCACGTAGACCGTGATCTGCGAGGCGTACTCCGTGGCCCACTCGAAGAAGTCGGTCAGCGTCTCGTAGGCCCCCCGCTCCAGGAGGTCGCGCTCGGTGATCACGAGCGCGACGTGGTCGGGCGGCTCGCCGTCGTGACGCCGGATCCGGAAGGCGAGGTACCGTTCGTACAGTCCCACACCGACGAGTTTCACGGCGGCTGCCATACCGGTTACGGGTTCGGACCGGCCGTTCGGCGGTAGACCGAACCGTCCGGAGCGGGCCGCTGAGTGCGGTAACGCCCGCCACGAGCGGGTTCACGAACCTTGAAGTAACCGCCACAGAAAGGGACCGATATCGTGACAGCACCCGTTCGGCGAGCCGGCGTGTTCGCGGCCCTCTGTACGCTTTCGCTCGTCGTCCCCCTCTTCGGCCCGCGGGTGGGGGCCGCCGTCGCCGGCGTCGTCCTGCTCGGGGCCTATCTCGTCCCCGAGGGGGCGCTGTTCGATCTGCTCGCCTATCCGGGCGACTACGAGGACGCGCGGCTGTACGGCCTGATCACGTTCGTCCTCGCGGGGGTCGCGCTCGGACTCATCGCGACCGCGGCGTCGATGCCGGTCGCCGTCTTCGTCGGGACGATCCTGCTGGTCGGCTACGGCAACCTTGGCGAGCAACTCGTCAGGCTCCGGACGGAGAGCGACGTCGTTCGCGTCGCCGGCTTCTGTCTCGCGGGGGGCGCGGCGGCCGTCGCCGGACTTGCGGGGACGCGGGCTCTGGTCGGCGACCCCGTCACCGCGGCGCTGCCGCTCGTCGTCTTTCTGGCCGCGAGCGGTGCCTTCCTCGCCGCGTTGCTCCGGGACATGCTGTTGCGTTCCGACGACCCCATCGTCGTCCTCTCGGTCGGCCTCCTGCTGTGGCTGCTCGCCGAACTCGGACCGGCCATCGGCGGCCTCGAGATCGTCGTCGCGCTCGCGATCACGGTCGCGCTCGGCTACGCGTCCTACGCCCTCGAGACGGCCTCGATCGCCGGGATGCTCACCGGCGTCCTGCTCGTCCTGCTGACGATCGTCCTCGGGGGGTACGGCTGGGTCGCCGTCCTCGTTTCTTTCTTCGCCATCGGCGGCCTCTCGACGAAGTTCCGATACGAGCGCAAGACGGAACTCGGCGTCGCCGAGGACAACAACGGGGCCCGCGGCAGCGGCAACGTCCTGGGCAACGCCGCCGTCGCGCTCGTCGCCGTCCTCGGCTACGCGGCCAGCGACGCCGGCTTGCTCCCCCACGAACCCGACCTGTTCCTCTTCGCCTTCGCCGGGTCGGTCGCGACCGCGATGAGCGACACCCTCTCGAGCGAGATCGGCAGCGTCTTCGATCGCCCCCGGCTGATCACGACCTTGGAACCGGTCGAGCCCGGCACCGATGGCGGCGTCACCTGGCAGGGCGAACTCGCCGGCCTCGCGGGCGCGACCATCGTCGCCGCCATCGCCGTCGGCGTCTTCCCCGCGATCGACCTCGCGGGCGGGGCAGTCGTCGTCGCGGCCGGCGTCGTCGGCATGACCGTCGACAGCCTCCTCGGGGCGACCCTCGAGGGGCCGCTGCTGGGCAATCAGAGCGTGAACTTCCTCGCGACGCTCTCCGGCGCGCTCGCCAGCGCCGCGCTAGTGGTGGCCGTGCCGCTGCTCGGCTGATCGACCGGTTCCGTCGCGACGGCTCCTCGTCGAACACTTCGCGGCAGAACGCCGAAGACTCAGTCGTCCGCAGTCGAGAACGACGGCGTCTCTTCGTGCGATCGTTCGGGCTGTTCCTCGATACCGAGTCGGTCGTCGGCCCGCACCTGCCCCCTGGCGGCGGCCGTCGTCGCCCACAGGGTCACGAGGGCCCAGACGCCGAGCAGCGCGAGCGCGGCGATCGCGGGTGGTGCCATTACCGGCCGCTCGGCACTCGCCGCCTATCAACGGTTCGGACCGCTCTCGGACGGTGGGAACGCTACGCGTCCGGCGGCCGCTCGGCGATCTCGTCGAGCGCGTGGATCCGGACGCCCGTCGGCCGCTTGGTGAACGCCCCGAGCGAGCGGGCGACGATCCGGTCGACGCCGCGGTCGGCCGCCAGATCGAGCAACCGCTGTCCCAAGGCGTCGTCGAGAACGACCGTCGCCGGCGCCGGCTCGAGGTCCGCGAGGGCGTCGTAGGCGTCGCCCGCGTGGACTTCCTCGATCGTCTCTCCGTCGCCGTCGAGGAACCGAACGCGGTCGGTCTCCGCGCGGACGACGGCGGCCGCGTGGCCGTAGACGGTTTCCGGTGACCGGTCGTCGTCCGGCTCGGCGTCGTCGTCGGGCGTTCGTTCGCCGTCGGACGCCGGGGACGGTTCCTCGGAACCGGTTCGGTCGGGCTCGGACTCGTCCGCCGGGCGAGCCGTCGATCGGGTCGCGTCGGTCCGTTCGGTCTTCGCCTTCGCCGAGTCCGACCGCATCGGCTCGGCGTCGGTGGCGGCCGCTCCGTCGTCGGATTCGGCGTCGATCGTGGCCGTCGTCTCTCGACGGTCGGTCGCGTCCGGTCCGGCGTCCGACGGCGGCGGGGCCGGCGTCGCGCTGCCGTCGGTCGCGGCGACCGCCTCTCGGGGCTCGTTCAGTTCGGCGACGGTGTCGTAGGGGACCTTGTTCCGGAGGGCGGCGAACAGTTCGTGATGGTCCAGGTCCTCGACGGAGCCTTCGGCCGGGGCGAAGGCGACGTAATCGATGTCGCCCACCTGTGCGAGTTCCTCGAGGATCAGGTCGCCGCCGCGGTCGCCGTCGAGGAAGGCCGTGACGGTGCGGTGGCGGGTCAGTTCGGCGACCGCGTCGGGGACGTTCGTCCCCTCGACGGCGATGGCGTTCTTGATGCCGTACTTCAGGAGCGTGAGGACGTCGGCCCGCCCCTCGACGACGATGATGGCGTCGCTGTCCGTCACCCGGGGCCCCGCGGGCAGCCCCTCGTACTCGGTGATGTCCTCGACGCGGACCTGCTGGCGGACCTCCGCTAAGATCTCGTCGGAGGACATGATCGTGTCGTCGAAGCCCGTCCGGAGCAGTTCCTTCGCCCGGTCGACGACTTCCTTTCGCTTCGCCGCGCGGACGTCCTCGATCTCGCGGATCTCGAGGTCGGCCCGACAGGGACCGACCCGCGAGATCGTCTCGAAGGCGGCCGCGAGGGTGGCGGTCTCGACCTTGTCGAGGCTCGTCGCGATGGTTACTCGGCCGTGTGACTGGCCGCCGGTACTCGTGATTTCGACGTCGATACGGCCGACTTTGCCGGACTGGCGGAGGTCGCGAAGGTCGAGGTCGTCGCCGAGCAGGCCCTCCGTCTGGCCGAAGATGGCGCCGACGACGTCGCTCCGTTCGACGACCCCGTCAGCCGTCACGTCCGCGTGAATGAGGTATTTCGAGGTGTCTTCCATGGGAGATCTGTCCCCGAGAGGGGCGGTGACGCGGGAAACGCGTACAGAGACCGATTTATATACGATTTCGTTCGTGAATGGCAAATAGCTGTTGACCCGTGTCGGCGATCGCTTCGGCTCTCCCGTGACGACGCGTCCGTCCCTCGAGGGGGCGAGCGCCTATAGCCGCGCTACTTAACAGTTCGTGGCCGATCGCTCGGCCGCGAGATAGCGCCGCAGCTGCTCGAGCCGCGCCGCGTGATCCAGGAGCGCGACCTCGTCGCGTTCCTGACTGTAGCGGACGTGGTCCGCGTCCGCCAGCTTCGGGACGTGCGTGTGATAGAGCGAGACGTAGATCCGTTTGACCGCCTCGGCCGGAATCTCCGGCAGCGGGCGGTCGTACTCTCGGACGGCGACCTCGTCGGCCAGATCGGCGAGCGACAGCGGCGTCTCGTACTCCCGGAGACACTGGAGCGCGTACCGACGACGGTGATGTGAGAGAACGTCGAACGCGTCGTTCGCGGCATCGTGTGCGTGTTTCGGCCCAACCATACACTGCAAAACGTCCCCGTACGGAAGAGGTGGTGGGTTGTATACACAACCTGATCGGTGCCGTCCGATGACGATCGACTACTCCTCGTCGGCGTACCCGACGGTCAGCGTACTCGCGATGAGGTTCGCGTACGCGCCCCGGAACCGCTTCGAGAGCGCCTGCTGGGAGACGTCCATGCGGTCGGCCAGTTCGCTCATCGTGACCGCCTGCGGGACCTCGTAGTAGCCCGCCTCGAGCGCGGTCACGAGCGTCTCGCGTTGCGCGGGCGTGAGGCCGTACCGGGCGCTGGCCATCGGCTGTTCCTGTTCCGTGATTCGCTCGAGGTCGGCGGTGATGTCGTGATCGTCGCAGTAGGTCCGAAACCGCGAGAGGCTCTCCCGGTCGTCGAACCGCATCCGCAGGTCCCAGTTCTCCGCCTTTCCGGTCGCTCGCAGGATCGTCGCCCCGAGTTCGACGTAGGCGTAGACGATCGTCTCGACGTTTCGAGTCCACTCGCCGCGATACAGCTTCGCGCCGTCGGCTTCGTCGACGGTCGCGATGTTCGTGACCGAGTCGTCGTCGCGAAACGCCGCCTCGAACGCCGCCTGGTCCCCGCCGGTGACCCAGAAGTACGGCATGATCCTGTCCTCCATCGTCGCGACGACCTGCTCGATCGCGACCACCATCTCCGGGGCGGCGGTCAGCGCGTGGTTGAGCGCGAAGTCGTCCGACCTGACGGAAAACTCGGCGATGAGGCTCATACCGCCGATACGCCGGGTGGCGTAATAAGACGACGGCGACGGAGACGCGGCCGCGGACGACCGCCGGTAGGTAGCCGTCGACGGCAGTCACACGGAGTCTCGGGACTCAGTACGTCGGCCGATACCAGTACCAGTAGGCCGCGACCGCGAGCAACACGGTCAGCCCGCCGAGGAAGAACAGCAGACCCGGCGGGACGGTGTCGAACACCGCCGCCGCCACCTCCGCGCCGCCGTCGGCGGCGGTGTCGGCCGTCTCGTTGTCCGTGGCGTTCTCGAGCAGGCCGCCGTCGGCACCGTCCGCGCTTCCGTCACCGGCTCCGCCGGTGTCGTTCCCGTCGACGTCGGTCGTCCCCATGTCGTTTCCGTCTTCGGTCGTCGCGGCACCCGGGTCGTCGTCGGTTGAGCCGTCGTCGGTTCCGTCGTCGGCCCCCGTGGGCTGTGTCCCGCTATCGCCCGTCGACCGACCGCCCGTGGCTCCGAACCACCGCGTCGCCGCGTACTGGACCAGCAGGCTCCCGCCGGCCAGCACGCCGACGCCGCCGAGCAGCCGCGAGAGCGCCTCCTTGAGCCGCGTCGCGCGGGACTCGTCGCTGGTCACGATCAGGGGCCCGTCGGTCGTCGCGTAGACGCTCATCTCGTTGCCCCGCGAGGAGTACCAGGTGTCGACGACCTGGACCAGCCCCGCGTCCTCGAGCTTTTCGAGGTGGTAGCGGACGTTCTGGATCGAGGAGTCGACCGCCTCGGCGATGTCGCTCGGGGTCGCCGGCTCGCCGTCTACGTGCGCGTAGATCCGCCGCGCCGTCGTCGACGAGAGCGCGGCGAACACCGCGTCGGCGTCCTCCCCCTCGAGATCGACGACGCGTGGCGCGCCGTCCTCGGCGTTCGTTTCGGAGCGAAAGGGAAACAGACGGGCCATACGGGAGTCGATTCCTATTCGATGACAGACACATATACGCTTTTTCCTCGGTGAAAGACCGATTTCACCTACCGGAAATCGCGGGACGCGACGTGGATGCCTATTCGATGAATATATCTCTTCGATAGCGGTGTTCGAAGGGTAAGAGTTACCCATGTCGGGACGAACGATCCGACATGCGCCGGACCGAACTGTGGCCGTGGCTCGCGGCTGCGGTCGTCCTCGCCGGACTGACCGTGCCGTGGTTCCTGTGGGGCTCGTCGACCGTCGTCGCCGGACTGCCGGTCTGGCTCTGGTGGCACGTCGGCTGGATGTGCCTCGCCTCCGTCGCCTTCTGGCTGTTCGCCCAGCGGGCCTGGGGTATCGGCATCGAGACGGCCGGCGACGGCTCGAGCGGGGTATCGCGCGACGAGACCGGTCCCGCTCGCGAGGCCGGGGCCGAGACCGGAGGTGAGCGCCGATGAACGCGGTCGCGATCCAGCTGTCGATCGTCGTCGGCTACCTGCTGCTGGCCCTCGCCGTCGGGCTGGTCGCCTACCGGCTGACCGACCGCACCGCCGAGGACTTCTACCTGGCGAGCCGAACGCTGGGGACCGTCGTCCTGCTCTTTACGACCTTCGCGACGCTGCTGTCGGCATTTACCTTCTTCGCCGGCCCGAACGTCGCCTACGCGCAGGGCCCCGAGTGGATCCTCGTCATGGGGCTCATGGACGGGATCATCTTCGCCGTCCTCTGGTACGTGATCGGCTACAAGCAGTGGCTGCTGGGTCGGCGATACGGCTACGTCACCCTCGGCGAGATGCTCGGCGACCGCTTCGGCTCGCGGTACCTGCGCGGGCTCGTCGCCGGCGTCAGCCTCGTGTGGCTCTTCCCCTACGTCATGCTCCAGCAGGTCGGGGCCGGCACCGCCCTCGAGGCGCTGACGAACGGCGCGGTCTCCTACGCCGCGGGGGCCGGGCTGATCACCGCGTTCATGATCCTCTACGTCGTCGTCGCCGGGATGCGCGGGGTCGCCTGGACCGACACGCTGCAGGGGGTCTTCATGCTCGTGACCACCTGGGTCGCGCTGCTGTGGGTGCTCGCCGCCGTCGGCGGCCCCGGCGCCGCGACCGAGGCGCTGGCGTCGAACCCGGACACGGCCGGCTTCCTCTCGCTGGGCAGCGACTACTACACCGTCCAGTGGATCCTCTCGACGGCGATCACGATCGGCTTCGGCGTCGCGATGTTCCCGCAGGTCAACCAGCGCTTCTTCGCCGCGGGCTCGAAGGCCGTCCTCAAGCGTACCTTCGCGCTGTGGCCGATCCTCTGTGTGTTGCTGTTCGTCCCCTCGTTCATGCTCGGCGCGTGGGCCGCCGGCCTCGGCGTCGGAATGCCCGAGGGTGGGAACATCCTGCCGGCCGTCCTCGCCGAGTACACGCCGACCTGGTTCGCCGCGCTGGTCATCGCCGGCGCGATGGCCGCGATGATGTCCTCCTCGGACTCGATGCTGCTATCGGGTTCGTCGTACTTCACGCGCGATCTCTACCGCCCGTTCGTCGAACGGGACCTCTCCGATCGCCGGGAGGGCCTGCTCGCCCGCGGCGGCGTCGTGGTCTTCGCGAGCGCGGCGTTTCTCGCCAGCCTCGTCCAGCCCGCGACGCTGTTCGAGATCGGCGACGCCGCCTTCGGCGGCTTCGCACAACTCGCCTTGCCCGTCCTGCTCGCGCTCTACTGGCGGTCGATCACGCGGGCCGGCATCACCGCGGGAATCCTCTCGAGTCAGGGCTTTTACGTCGCGAGTCTCTTCCTCGCCGTCGTCCCCGGCTCCTACGCCGGCTGGACGGCCGGCATCGTCGGGATGGGGCTGAGCCTCGTCGTCACCGTCGCCGTCTCGCTGGTCACGTCGCCGGCAGCCGAGGAGCGCCGCGCGATCTATTTCGATCGACTGGGTGCGGACTGACCGCCGAACCGCCACGCTGAACCGCCCCGCCGTCGTACCCGTCGGCGATGGCTATCGATCTGCCGCCCGCGGTCGCCGACGACTGGAACCACGTCGGCGGCCGGACCGACGAACGCAGTCTCTCGCTGGCGACGATCACCGCCGAGACGGCCGTCTTCGAACACCGGCCGACCGTCGACGCCCTCGAGCGACTCCGAGCCGACGGCTCGATCCCGGCCCGGTCGCTGTTCACCGTCGACCTCGCGATCAGCCCCTCCCTCTCGGCGATCGGCCTCGACCCCGGCGACGCCCTCGAGCTGGCCGCCCCGAAGGCCCGCGACGGCGTCGTCGAGACGCTCGCCGACGACGGGATCGACGTCGGCGCGGAACGCGCGAGCGAGTACATCGACCGGCCCGACGGCGCGATCGGCCACCTGACGGTTCTCGAGGCCGCGTACCCGATCGATTCGAACGCGGCGACCGACGGCGGATCGTCCGACGACGACCCCGCAACCATCGACGCCGAGGTCCATGTCGCGGTCTGGCCCGACGGCGATTCCTACGCGCTGGCCGGCGGGCTCCTCCCGCTCGAGGCCCCCGATTCCGACCTGCTGGCGGCCGCCCTCGACGTCGACCCCGCCCGCGACCGGGAGGGGATCGTGGACCTGTTTCGAGGGCTCGACCTCGAGGGCGCGGCGGGCGACTGAGTGCAAGCAACGCGTCCGGGATTCGGGGGGTTTTGTATCGTCCCGATCTAACTCCCAGCCATGCAAACCCACATCGTCCCGGTCGGCTTCGACTACGACCGGCTGATCGCGCCGCTCGTGCGCGATCAGATCGACGTCGACAGCGTCATTCTGCTCGAGGGCGCGGTCGGGAGCGAGGCCAACGTCGAGTACTCCCGTCACCTCTCCCAGAAGCTCGAGACCGATTTCAAGAACCTGCTCGGAGCGGATACGGAGCGGTTCGTCCTCGAGGACGTCTACGACTACGACGACGCCTTCGAGCAGGCCTACGAGCTGATCACCGCGGAACTGGATGCCGGCAACGAGGTCTGGGTCAACGTCGCCGCGATGCCCCGGACGGTGAGTTTCGCCTTCGCCAACGCCGCCCACTCGCTGATGGTCGAGCGCCAGGAGGACCGCGAAGGGATCCACACCTACTACACCGCGCCCGAGAAGTACCTCGAGACGGAACTCGCCGAGGAACTGCGCGAACAGATCGCCTTGCTCGAGGACCTCCGGGACGACGACGATCCCGCGGACGACCGGATCGCGACGCGACTCGAGAGCGCGCGGGATCTGCTGGCCGAGTTCGACGAGCGCGGGACGACGATCGGCGCGAAGGAGATCGACGGCAAACACATCGTCGAGCTGCCGGTCGCCTCGTTCTCGAACGTCAAGCCCTTCGAGGAGCTCATCCTCTACAAGCTCGGCGAGGACGGCGAGTTCGACTCCGTCTCCGAACTCGCGGAGTCGCTGGCCCGCGAACTCAACGAGGAGTACACCGACAGCTTCCGCTCGAAGGTCATCTACAACGTCGACCGGCTGGGGCCGGGCGGCAAGGGCTACATCGAGCGCGAGGAACACGGCAAGTCCTACCGGACCCGGCTCTCGCGGATCGGCGAACTGTGGGTGCGCGCTCACTCGGACGACGATGCAGACGAATGAGATCCTCGGCGGTTGCTTTTCCTCGACAGGCCATAGTATCACCCGAATTCATTTAAGAATAGAAATAGATATTATATCTGTATGCGAGAGGCTTTCGACGCTATCCCCGGACTCGGAAATCCATGGCTGATCGTTCCGGTTTCGTTTGTTATCGCGTCTCTCGGTCTATCTCTGCATCTATATACCGAACGAAGGGACAGTAGTCGAGTGCTGTCTACTGTGGCACTCTTACTCCTCGGATATTATATGTATATCTCGAACCAACTTATACTCTCAGTACTACTCTCAATAGCAGCAATTTCGTCAGTATTCTCTTTGGCGCACGTCCGATATCTCGATCGCTAATACCGACTAGTACGGTGGGTGAATGAATAGAAGACTGGTACTTCTCCGAGTAGCGATCGCAGCGGACGACGAAACACCTAACACCGTTCCCGGGGCAAGTGAGACGTATGATCGAGTCCGTCGCGGCGAACGACCCGTTCGACGGCCCGTGCGGCACCGTTTTCGTAGGGGCCCTGTAGCCCCCCATTCCCACCCCGTTTCGACGGATGTATTGTCGCCGACCAGCATTCACAGCACAACGACCGCTCTATGGACGACAATCGACTGCACGTTCGAACCTCGACGGACCGACGACGCCCGCGACGGGCGGTGAGAGCATGAGCATGGACGCGCCCGAACAGGAGGACGAGCCCAGCCTCGAGGGCGGCTACGACCCCGAGGCGGTCGAGTCGCGCTGGCAGGAGCGCTGGGTCGATTCTGACGTCTACGCCTACGACGGCGACGAGAAGCGCGATCCCAACACCGTCTACGCGATCGACACGCCGCCGCCGACGGTGTCGGGGAGCCTGCACATGGGCCACCTCTACGGCTCCACCCTGCAGGACTTCGCCGCGCGGTTCCAGCGGATGCACGACGGCGACGTCCTCTTTCCGTTCGGCTACGACGACAACGGGATCGCGAGCGAGCGCCTGACCGAGTCCGAACTGGACATCCGCCACCAGGACTACGAGCGCCGCGAGTTCCAGCGGCTCTGTCGCGAGGTCTGCGAGGAGTACGAGGCCGAATTCACGGAGAAGATGCAGAACCTCGGGACCTCGATCGACTGGAACAACACCTACAAGACGATCGAACCCCGCGTCCAGCGGATCTCCCAGCTGTCCTTCCTCGACCTCTACGAGAAGGGGCGCGAGTACCGGAAGAAAGCGCCCGCGATCTGGTGTCCCGAGTGCGAGACGGCCATCTCGCAGGTCGAGATGGAGGACGACGAGCGCGGCTCACACTTCAACGACATCGCGTTCGAACTCGCAAGCGACGGGACGGACCGCGACGAGTTCATTATCTCCACGACGCGACCCGAACTGATCCCGGCCTGCGTCTCCGTCTTCGTCCACCCCGACGACGAGGAGAACCAGGACCTGGTCGGCGAGACCGCTCGCATCCCGATCTTCGGCCACGAGGTGCCGATCATCGAGGACGAGCGCGTCGACATGGAGAAGGGCAGCGGCGTCGTGATGTGCTGTACCTTCGGCGACCAGAACGACATCGAGTGGTACCAGGCCCACGACCTGCCGCTGCGGGTCGCCATCGACGAATCCGCGACGATGACCGACCTCGCCGGCGACTACGAGGGCATGTCCACCGAGGAGGCCCGCGAGGCCATCGTCGAGGACCTCGAAGACGAGGGCTACCTGCGCGACCGCTGGGAGATCACCCACGCCGTGCAGGTCCACGAGCGCTGTGACACGCCCGTCGAGTACCGCGTCTCCAAGCAGTGGTACGTCGAGATCCTCGATCACAAGGAGGAGTACCTCGAGGCCGGCCGGGCGATGGACTGGTACCCGGAGAAGATGTTCACCCGGTACAAGCACTGGATCGAGGGCCTCGAGTGGGACTGGCTGATCTCGCGCCAGCGCGACTCGGGGATCCCGTTCCCGGTCTGGTACTGCGCCGACTGCGATCACGAGATCATGGCCGCAAAGGAGGAGCTTCCGGTCGACCCGCTCTCGGACGAGCCGCCGGTCTCGGCCTGTCCCGAGTGCGGTCACGAGGAGTTCGTCGCCGAGGACGACGTCTTCGACACGTGGGCGACCTCCTCGCTGACGCCGCTTATCAACGCGGGCTGGGACTGGGACGCCGATAGCGAGGCGTTCACGATGGACAACCCCGAACTCTACCCGTTCGATCTGCGCCCGCAGGGCCACGACATCATCTCCTTCTGGCTGTTCCACACGATCGTCAAGTGCTACGAGCACACCGGCGAGGTCCCCTTCGACGCGACGATGATCAACGGCCACGTCCTGGACGAGAACCGCGAGAAGATGTCCAAGTCGCGGGGCAACGTGGTCGAACCCGACGAGGTACTCGCGGACTACCCGGTCGACGCCGTCCGATTCTGGGCCGCCAGCGCCGCCGTCGGCGACGACTTCCCCTACCAGGAGAAGGACCTCACGGCCGGCGAGAAGCTCCTGCGCAAGCTCTGGAACGCCTCGAAACTCGTCGACACGCTCGCGCCGCGCGAGCCGGACGAGCCCGCCGACCTCGAGCCCATCGACCGCTGGCTGCTGGCCGAACTCGACGACGCGATCGCGGATCTGACGGTCCACCTCGAGGACTACGAGTTCGCGAAGGCCCGCGACCGCCTGCGGACCTTCTTCTGGAACACCTTCTGTGACGACTACCTCGAGATCGCCAAGACCCGCGAGGACGAGCCCTCGACACAGTACGCGCTGCGGACGGCCCACCGGACCTTCCTCGAGCTCTGGGCCCCGTTCCTGCCCCACGCGACCGAGGAGATCTGGCAGGCCGTCTACAGCGATGACCCCGCGGACCTCGAGGCGACCAGCATCCACGTCCGCGACTGGCCCAGCCCGCAGGGGTACGAGGCCGATCTCGAGGCCGGCGAGACCGCCATGGAGGTCATCTCCGCGCTGCGCCGGTACAAGAGCGAGCACCAGCTGCCGCTGAACGCCGACCTCGAGTCGGTGTCGGTCTACGGGGCCATCGAGGGCTTCGAGGACGCGATCCGGAACGTGATGCACGTCCAGCGACTCGAGGTGCTCGAGGAGCAGCCGGAGATCTCGACCGAGGTCGCCGAGATCGACCTCGATTACTCGACGCTCGGCCCGAAGTTCGGCTCGAAGGTCGGCGAGATCGACTCGGGGATCGAGAGCGGCGAGTACGAGATCGACGACGAGGACGGCGTCCTCCGGGTCGCCGGCGAGGAACTCGACGACGAACTGTTCGAGGTCGAACTCGAGCGGACCTACTCCGGCGAGGGCGAGATGATCGAGACCGAGTCGGCGGTCGTCATCCTCGAGTAATCCGCGCCGATCGCGTTCGATCCGTCTTCTTCGTCTCGAGCGCGGCCGTGTCTCCTCGAGACACCGCTACCCGTTCACGGCCCGCGATCGCTCGACCTTCTCGACTCGAATCGCGAGCGCGAGAAACAGCGCCAGCAGGACGAACGTCACCTCGCCGGCGGCGATCACGCCCAGCGCGTCGGCCTCGAGGAACATCGCCGTCTCGCGTTCGACGGGGATGATCGTGTGGTGGGGCTCGCCGACGATCGGGACGAAGTAGTCGACGATCAGGTTGCTCCAGTACCAGGCGGCGGCGACGCCGACGGCCCACACCGGAAAGTCGGTGATCCGGTGGAGGACGAAGGCCTGGACGACCATCGCGAGGTGACTCCAGAAGAGGAAGTGGTACATCCAGACGGGGAGGTACGCGTAGGCATCGGCGAACGCGAGCAGCGTGTACGGCGTCCACAGGCCCAGCACGACGTTGCCGAAGAAGGCCAGCGCGGTGAGCCACGGCTGTTCGCGACCCAGCTTCCAGGCGGCGATCGCCAGCGCGATAAACAGCGTCGCGAGCGGGCTGTCGGGAACCCAGGGCCACAGCGCGGTCGCGGTCCCGGCGAACTGCCCCGAGTAATACCAGAAGCCGAAGGCCGTCCCCGCGAGATTGATCGCCACGACCAGCCACGCGAAGCGTAGCCCGAGGTCCTCGAGCCGTCTCGGGACCGGCGCGAGGTAGGCCGGGAGCGACTCCTCGTCGGTACGCTCGCGCTTTGCCGTCCGGGTCGACGCGGTCATCGTCCGGCGCGACGGTCGGAACCCGCAAAACAGTAGCGGTCTCCGGGCCCGAGGTCCTCGAGCCCCGATCGCGTCCGCGGTCGCGGACGGATTCGAGAGCGACTCACGAGCGGTCCCCGGTTGACGACGCGACGGCGGCGACCGACCGCCGGCGAGGCGACCGATTTCGGGTTCCGCGGCCGGATCGTCCCCAAAGAACACGCGTAAGTGCGGCGACTCCTAAGCGCGCAGTATGTCCGAACCAGCCGATCTCGAGGAACTGCGACGTGGGACCGATCTCGTCAAACGCGGATTCGCGCGGATGCAGAAAGGCGGGGTCATCATGGACGTCGTCAACGAGGAGCAGGCCCGGATCGCCGAGGACGCCGGCGCGGTCGCCGTGATGGCCCTCGAGGCCGTTCCGGCCGACATCCGCAAGCGCGGCGGCGTCGCCCGGATGGCCGACCCCGCCGACGTCGAGGCGATCGTCGACGAGGTCTCGATTCCGGTGATGGGCAAGTCCCGGATCGGCCACACCAAGGAGGCCCAGATCTTAGAGGCGATCGGCGTCGACATGATCGACGAGTCGGAGGTCCTGACCCCCGCGGACGACGCCTACCACATCGACAAGCGCGACTTCACCGCGCCGTTCGTCTGCGGCGCGCGCGACCTCGGCGAGGCGCTGCGCCGCGTCAACGAGGGGGCGGCGATGATCCGCACCAAGGGCGAGGCCGGCACCGGCGACGTCAACCAGGCCGTCCACCACCAGCGGACGATCAAGGGCGCGATCCGCGAGCTCGAGGGCATGACCCACGAGGAACGCGAGGCCTACGCCCGCGAGATCGAAGCGCCCGCGGAGCTGGTCCACGAGACCGCCGAACTTGGTCGGCTACCGGTCGTGAACTTCGCCGCCGGCGGCATCGCGACGCCGGCCGACGCCGCCCTGATGATGCACCACGAGTGCGACGGCATCTTCGTCGGCAGCGGGATCTTCGGCGCGGAGAACCCGCCCGCGATGGCCGAGGCGATCGTCGAGGCGACGAACAACTGGGACGATCCCGAGCGCCTCGCCGGAATCTCGAAGAACCTCGGCAAGGGAATGAAAGGCGACGCCAACGCCGACCTCCCCGAGGAAGAGAAGCTGCAGGACCGCGGCGTCTGATCGGCCCCTGACGGACGGAACCCGTTTCGTTCTCCGACGGTTCCCGCCGTGACCGACCGGTAAGCAGTCCCGTTTTACACCTCCTTCGCGTCCCGACCGTATGAGTCAGACAGTCTCCCCCATCGATGTCGAGCACCTCCTCGACCGGCTTACCGCGGGAGCGGAGCGGTTGCTCTCGAAAACCGCGGCCGACGGATCGGACGAGACGCGGGCCGCGCTCGCGGACCTCGTCGACGTCCTCGAAGCGATCGACGCCCTCCTCGACACGATCGATTTGGAGACCCTGCCGGACGCGCTCGAGGTCTCGGCGCTGCCGGCCCTCGTCGACTTCGGCGAACTCCCGACCGCGATCCGCGAACGGGATCCGGACGCGGCGCTGGATCTCGGTACGATCCGAGACGTCGTCGAACCCCGACCGCTCTGGAACGCTGTCGACCTCGTCGATTTCGTGCAGGGGCTGCGACGGCTCGAGCGCGAACTCGAAGACGTCGTCGGTCCCGGCGCGCTCGAGTCGTCCGACGACTCCGCGGCGGCGGCCGAGGTCAGGTCGTTCGTCGCCGACGTGAAACCCGACGCGACGAACGCGGCGCTCCAACAGGAGGTGACAAAGGCTGCACGGGCAGCCCGCGAGGGCGTCATCGACGGCCACTCGGCGTTCGAAGCGGCGTACGAGTCGTCGGGACGCGGCCCCGGCTACGTCGGTCGGCGACCGGTTTCGAAGAACCCGACCGCGGTCTCGTCGGTTCCGTACGGCCCGCTCCCGGCCGGTATCTCCACGCGCGTGTCGACCGTGCCGAGACACGTTCGCGGGGCGAAGGTCGATGCGCTGCCCCGGATCTACGGTCGCCGCTGGAAAACCGCCGGAAGACCGAGATAGCGCGGGGTTACCACCACGTCTCCGGTGTCGGAACGAGCCCCGCTTCGACGAGCGCGAGAAACGCGAGATACGTCATCGCTCCGCCACAGAACAGCGACAGCACGACGTCCGGCGCGGTGGCGGCGCCGACGGCGACGACGATCAGCGCCGCGGCGAGGGACAGCCCCTGTACGAGCGGGCGGTCCCAGTAGCCGCGAACGGTCCCGTACGCTCGAGCGGCGGCGAGTTCGAAGGCGATCGTCCCGAGACCACCGAGGACGGCCGCCGACAGCGACACCGCCGCGTCGACGGCGACGAACGCGAGGCCGACGGCGACGAGAACGAGTCCCGAAAGTGCGGCGTCGCGTCGCGACCCCATCGCCGAGCTACGAGCCGTCCCGGTACAGCGTCGCGCCCCCGCTGACGGCCGTCTGGTAGGCCCGGCTCTCGACGCCGGCGGCGTCGAAGGCGTCCACCATCGCCGAGGCGATCGCGCGCCGGTCCCGCCGACGACAGACCGCCAGAATTCCGGGGCCGGCCCCGCTGACCGTGACGCCGGTCGCGCCCGCCTCGAGGGCGGCCTCGCGGACCCGGTCGTAGCCGTCGATGAGCGCGGTGCGTTCGGGCGTGACGATCTCGTCGGCCATCCCCGCGCCGACGAGGTCGGGGTCGTTCCGGCTCATACCGACGGCCAGCGTGGCGGCGTTGCCGACGGTGTCGACGAGTTCGTCCATCGTCGCCGACTCGGGGACGACGCCGCGCGCGTCGCGCGTGGAGACGGAGATGTCGGGGAGACAGGCGACGACGGGGACCGAGGCGTCGACCTGCGTGACGCCGTCGTCGGTGACGACGGTGAACCCGCCGAGCAAGGCGGGAGCGACGTTGTCCGCGTGGGCCTCGCCGGAGACGAGCGCCTCGCCCTCGGCGGCGATCGGCACGAGTTCCTCCCGGGAGCGACCGCGGTCGTACAGGGCGTTCAGCGCGACGGCCGCGGCGGCCGCGCTCGCGGCCGACGACCCCAGCCCCGACGAGGGACGGACACCCTTGTCGATCCGGATGCGGGCCGGGGCGTCGAGCGCCTCCGCGACCGCACCGACGGTGTTCTTCTCGGGGTCTTCCGGGATGTACTCGCTGCCGGCACCGGTGACCGAGATCGTCGTCTCCGGCGCGCGTTCGACCCGGACGACGTCGGCGGGCGTCCCGAGAGCGACGCCGAAGACGTCGAAGCCGCTCCCGAGGTTCGCACTCGTCGCGGGTGCCCGCACGGTGAGCATGCCGATTCCTTTCCAGACTGCGGTCAAAAAGGTAGCGAACGACGACGACGTTCCCGGCGGCCGTCGTCGGATCGAGCGGCCCCGCTCGAGGACCGCGGTCGACCGTCGTTACTCGTCGTCGGTCGTGCCGAACGTGAAGACGTCGTCGTTGTCGTCGGCGCCGTCCTCGTCGGTTTCGCTGTCGTCAGCGTCGCCCCCGGTGTCGGCGTCGTTGTCGTCGGCGTCGTCGACCGGCTCGAGCGGTTCGGCGGCCGTCTCGTCGCCGTCGTCTTCCTCGGGGATCTCGAACCCGGTGCTCTCGTCGGCCGCGGGTTCGCCCTCGGTCGCCGATTCCGTCTCGTCGGACAGCGGATCGTCCGTCTCGCCGCCGAGCGGTTCGGCCGGCTCGCTGTCGTCGGCCAGCGGATCCGGTTCGTCGGCGTCCGCCAGCGGATCGTCCGTCTCGCCGTCGTCAGCGAGCGGATCCGTTTCGGTATCGCCGCCGAGCGGGTCGGCTCCGCTGTCGTCAGCGAGCGGATCCGATTCGATGTCGTCGCCGAGCGGGTCGGCTCCGCTGTCGTCCGCCAGCGGGTCCGTTTCGGTATCGCCGCCGAGCGGGTCGGCCGGCTCACCGTCGTCGGCCAGCGGGTCAGCGTCGTCGGTCGCTGTCTCCTCGTCGGCGTCCGTCAGCGGCTCCGCCGCCGCTTCGTCCTCGATGCCGAGGATCTCCTCGGCGCCGATCTCCTCGGGAGAGTCGGCGTCGTCGGTCGTCGCCTCGGCGCCCGACGTGGGCGCGTCGTCAGTATCGTCACCGATGCCGGGACTCGTCGCCGTCTCGTCGTCCTCGGCGTCGGCATCGAAGGTGATTCCCTGTCCCTGCTCGTCGGCCGCGTCGTCGACCGCGTACTCGGTTTCGGTCTCGCCAAGTTCCGCGTCGACGTCGAACGCCGACTCGAGTTCGACGTCCGCGATGTCGATATCGGTCTCGAACCGGTCGAGCGCCTCCGAGAGCTGCGAGGCCTGCTCGGAGAGGCTCGAGGCGGACTTGGTGACCTCGGTCAGCGCGGTGGTCTGTTCCTCGGCGGCGGCGGCGACGTTCTCGGCCTCGGAGGTCGTCTCCTCGGAGATCGTGGCCGCGTCGTCGACCATCGCGACGACCTCCTGGGTGGAGGCCGCCTGCTCTTCGGTCGCCGCGGAGATCTCCTGGACGCCGACGTTGGTCTCCTTGGCGAGGTCGGCGATCTCCTCGAGCGCGCTGACCGCCTCCTGGACCTGCTCGCTGGCGTTCTCGATGTCGCTACTCGTTCCCTCGACCTCGGCGGCCGACTGCTCGGTCCGCTCGCGGATCGCCTCGAGGCGGTCCTCGGCCTCGTCGGCCGCTTCGGCGACGTCTTCGGAGAGCGCCTTGACCTCCTTGGCGACGACGGAGAACCCTTCGTCGTCGCTGCTGCCGCCCGCGGAGCGGGAGGCCTCGATGTTGGCGTTCAGCGCCAGCATGTTGGTCTGGCGGGCGATCTCGGAGATCGTGTTGATCAGTTCGTCGATCTGCTGGACCTCCTCCTCGAGGCGGCGGATCTCGCTGACGGCCGACTCGGACTCGGTCTCGATCGCTTCCATGGCGGCGATCGCCTCCTGGGCCGCTTCCTGCCCTTCCTGTCCGGTGTTGACGGTCCGTTCGGCGATGTCGGCCACCTCGTTCGAGGAGGCGGCGATCTCCTCGGTCGTCGTCGAGAGGCCGCTCATCTCCTGGTTGACCGACTGCAGCGACTCGTTCTGTCGGTCCGCACCGTCGGAAATCTCCTGGACCGATTCGGTGACCTGCTGGGAGGCCGAGCGGACCTCCTCGCTCGAGGCGGTCACCTGTTCGGAGGCGGTCGCGACGTCGGTCGCGAACCGGTTGAGTTCGGCGATGGTCCGCTCGATCTCGTCGAGCATCTCGTTGAAGTCCTCGCCGATCTGTTGCATCTGCTCGTTGTCGCTTTCGGCGTCCGCGCGGGCGGTGAGGTCGCCGTCGGCGGCGTCGCCCATGACCGCGCAGTACTCGGCGGCTTTCTCCTCCAGGTGGTCGTTGATCTCTTTGACGCGTTCGCGCTCGCGTTCGGCCTCCTCGCGGGCGGCTTCGGCCTCCTCGATCTGCTCACGCAGGGCGTCGCGCATCGAGTCGAAGCCGTCGTAGAGCCGGCCGATGTTGTCGATCCGTTTCGTCTCGAGGTCGACGTCGAGGTTGCCCTCTTCCATCTGGCCGGCCTTGTCGGTCAGTCGGTCGATGGAGACGGCGGTGTTCCGGCCAAGGACGGCCCCCACCATGCCGATCATGAGCACGCCGAGAATCGTCGCGTAGATCCCGTACTGGTTGACCGCGTTGACGAACCCGAGAGCCTGATCGGTGGGTTCGTGGGTTACGACGGCCCAGTCGGTGCCGAACACGCGTGCGGAACTCGTGACGTACTCGTCGTAGCCGTCCGAGCCGAAGCCGTAGGCGTCGTTCTCGAAGGCGAGCGAGGAACTGTCGGTCCGCTGGGTCGTCGCGCCCTCGGTCCGTGCGGACTCTAACAGGCTACTGTTGCCGGGGTAGGCGGTCCCCAGGGTCGAGTGGTTACCGCCGTAATCGGCGTTGTCGAGCATGATCTCGTCGTCGCCGTCGACGACCATCGTCGTGACCCCCTCCTCGTCCTGGAGCTGGTTCGCGTAGGCCTCGAGGTCGGCGGTGTAAACGATCGCGCGATCCTCGGTTTCGGGCGAGAGCTGAACGTACGTGATCACCGTCGTCTCCTCGCCGAGTTCGCCCTCGGCGAGGTAGGCGTCGGAGACCCACGGAACGTTCGTGGTCGCGTTCTCGTAGGCGCTCGCGTCGACGTTGTCCATCTCGCTCGCCGTCGCACCGCGAAGCTCCTCGTTGGTGCTCGCCGTGACCGTGTCGTTGCTGACGTCGACGTAGGAGATGTCGAACGTGTCGGCGTCCAAGTGTTCCTCCCAGTCGAGGAACCGTTGTTGGATCGCCTCCGGATCGTCACTGGCGACGACGTCCGATCTGGCGATCGTGCTGACCGTGTGTTCGTTCTGTTCGTTCCACATCTGCAGGCTCTGCGCTTCCTGTCCCGCTGCAGACGCGTGGTCGTTCTGCACCCGATCCTCCACCTGATTGGTGATTGCCCCCGTGGCACCGTAGCCGATGAGACCGACTGAGAGTCCGAGAATCAACAGCGCGATTCCGAACTTGACGGCGTACCGCCGTCGGATAGCTGCCGGCACCATTCGTCGAGCGAAATCCATGGATAAGTCACGCGTGATTTCGTCGGTACATAAATTGTCAGGCGTGGTTATCGAACCTGATAATGGATTTTCGCTCCGCATTGTCCGGCGAAACCGGCGAGAACTCCGAACGTATCTATCTATCGTCTCGTCCGGAATAAAATCAAGGTGTCTGATCCGTACGAGTGTCCGGAACCGTCAATCTCTCCGCCGGACCTCCGGGTCGAGATACTGTAGTTCCAAAATGATTGTTTCCGCAAGTGTTAAGAAACGGAGGTCGAAACGACTGCCCAATATGGACGGAGACTCTCGCGGCCGTCGGAGCGGCGGACGCGCTGCTGACGGCCAAAACCGGGGGCACGATCGGCGACGGATACTCAAAACGACTGTCGGCGGCGTCGCCGGCCTCTCGCTCGCGGGCTGTCTCGAGACCGCCGGCTCGATCGTCGGCAGTAGCGACGCCGAGCCGGTGACGATCGGCGTGCTGGCGCCGGACCCGGACAGCGACGAGACCGGCCGCTCGATCGTGCGGGGCGCTCGGATCGCCGTCGACGAACTCAACGAGAACGGCGGGATTCTGGGACGGGACGTCGAGATGGCCGTCGGCGACACGAACGCGAGCCCCACGGAAGGCCGCCGCCAGTACCAGCGGCTCATCCTCGAGGAGGGTGCCGACGTCACGGTCGGCGTCTCGACGACCGAGGTCCTCGTGCCGCTGATGGAGGACATCGCCGAACAGGAGACGGTCCATCTCACGGCCGGCTCCGCGACGACGACCGCCAGCGAGAACGTCGGCTCGAACTACGACAAGTACAAGTATCACTTCCGGGTGGGACCGGTCAACGGAACCAACCTCGCGCAGGCCCAGATCGACTTCCTGACCCAGAAGAGCGCCGACCTGGGGTGGGACTCCATCGCCGTCCTCGCGGAGGACTACGCCTGGACCGACGGCCTGTGGGCGTTCTACCAGAGCCAGTTCCCGGAGACCGATATCGACGTCGCCATGTGGGAACGGTATCCCCCCGCGACCGACGACTTCTCCGACATCTACGACGACGTCGAGGCGTCGGGCGCCGACGCGGTCTTCATCTCGACGGCTCACACCGGTACCGCGGCCCTGCAGGACTGGCGGCCGGAAGAGCGCGAGTTCGAGTTCGGCGGCATTCACGTGCCGATGCAGTTGCCGTCGTACTACGAGGCGACCGACGGCGCTTGCGAGTACGCCGCGGGCTACGCCAGCGCGGTGTCGACCGCCGAGATCACCGACGAAACCCAGCCGTTCGTCTCGACCTACCAGTCCGAATACGGCGGGACGAGTCCGGTCTACACCGGTTACATCGCCCACGACGCGATCAAGGTGTTCGCGGACGCGGCCGAGCGCGGCGAGACCGTCGACTCGACGGACCTGATCGAACCGCTCGAGGGAACCTCGTTTACCGGTACCACCGGCAACATCGAGTTCCACGGGCGGAACGGTCCACACCCCCACGACGTCATCTACGGCGAGGGCAACGTCCATCCCGTCTACTTCCAGTGGCAGGAGAACGACGACGGCGAGGGCGAGCAGACGGTCATCTGGCCCGACGAACACGCGGCCGACGGCGCCGAGTACGAGACGCCGGACTGGCTGTAGCCCGCTCGAGTCTCCCGGTTTCGGCGCCTCCTTTCCGCTGGTGACCGGGTACGTGAGAGCCGTGCCTTTTTACCGGTACCGGCCCGGACCGTCCGGTTCGTCCCACCGACCGGTGCTCGGTTCCGCCGATTTCTCTCGCGAGTTCTCTTCGTCGACGCCGGAGTGACGGAAGCGAGGACGGGATCCGTCTCGGCGGACTGCCGATTCCCGTCCGGCCTCGAGCGGCGACCGTTCTGCCGAGTCGACCGACGGAACTGATATACTAATCCGGATTCGAGAACATATATGTGATATGGTAGTTGCAACTATACGAAAATACTAAGAAACCCAAGGCGAAACGGTTGTCAGGATGAATGGGAGCAAGGGACATGGTACCGAACCGAACGCCCCCTCGACGTCGCGGTCTCGGCGGCTCGACCGCCGACGGGTCTTGAAGGCGACGGGTGGGGTCGCCGCCGGCGCATCGCTTGCGGGCTGTCTCGGGACGTACGAGTCGATCGTCGGCGGAAGCGGTACCGAGGGGCCGGTCAGGATCGGGTTGCTCGCTCCCGACCCGGACAGCGATCAGATCGGTCGATCGATGGAACGCGGGGCGTCGGTAGCGGTCGACGAACTCAACGGTGCCGACGGGATCGACGGACGGGACGTCGAACTGATCGTCGCCGATACGAACGGGAGTCCGTCCGAGGCTCGGCGACAGTATCAGCGGCTCATCCTCGAGGAGGGGGTAGACGTGACGGCCGGCGTCTTCGCCAGCGAGGCGCTGATGAATATCGTCGACGACATCGCCGAACAGGAGACGCTCCACCTCACGTCCGGTGCGGCGACGACGGCGGTGAGCCGACTGGTCAGCGAGCAGTACGAGGACTACAAGTACCACTTCCGCGTGGGACCGAACAACAATCGCGATCTCGGCCAGATGCAGGTCGACTTCCTGAACGACAAGGCCGACGAGATCGGCTGGAACTCCGTCGCCGTCCTCGTCGAGGACTACGACTGGACCGAGGAGCCGTGGAACGTCTATCAGAACCAGCTCCCGGACGCGGGCGTCGACGTCGTCCTGGAAGAACGGTATCCGCCGGCGACCGAGGACTTCTCGGCCATCTACGACGACGTCGAGGCCGCCGGAGCCGACGCCGTGTTCATCACGACGGCCCACACCGGAACGGACGCCCTCCTGGACTGGGTCACGCCCGAACCGCGCCCGTTCGCGTTCGGGGGCATCCACGTGCCGATGCAACTGCCGTCGTACTACGAGGCGACGAACGAGGCCTGTCGGTTCGGGATCGGTCAGAGCAGCGCGACGGCACAGAGTACACAGACCGACAAGACCCAGCCGTTCGTGAACGCGTATCAGGACGCTTACAACGGCTCGAGCCCGGTGTACACCGGCTATCACACCTACGACGCGATCGCCCTGTTCGCCGACGCCGTCGAGAGTACGGGGACGTTCGACGACGACGAACTCGTCTCTCATATCGAAGATGTCTCCTTCACCGGCAGCAGCGGGACGGTCGAGTTCTACGGGCGGAACCACGAGTACACGCACGATCTCCGGTACGACAGGTCGGACCCGGACGCGGTCTACTTCCAGTGGCAGGAAAACGACGACGGCGAGGGGTCACAGGAGATCATCTGGCCGGAGGACCGAGCGACGACGGAGTACCGGACGCCGGTCTGGCTCGAGTGATCGGTCCCGCTCGAGCGGGCGGCGACGTCGTTTTCGACCGTCGACGGATCCGATCCGGGAGCGTCGCGTCGGTTACTCGTTGGCCCCGGCGGCGCGTTCGGCCCCAGCGAACCGATCGAGGCCGGCCAGCAGCGCCACCGAGAGGCCGGCCCCGGCGAGGGCGAAGGTCGCGATCACGCCGAAAAACGCCGCCAGCGAGGCCTCGCCGAGGACGAACCCGCCGACGGCGATGCTCGCGGCGCCGATCCCGAACTCCCCGAGGTAGGTGTAGCCGTAGGAGAGGCCGCGGGTGTCCGGCGGCGTGTACACCGCGACGGCGTTCTGGTAGAACGGCTGGATCGCGAAGAGGAAGAAGCCGAAGACGCCACAGAGCGCGGCGACGGGGAGCAGCCCCGCTCCGGTGACGGGGACGAACGCCAGCGCCAGCGCCGCGAGAACGCCGAAGATCGCCAGCAGGCCCCGGGCCGGCTCGATCCGGTCGGTCAGCTTTCCGCCGGCGTACTGGCCGCCCATCCCGACGACCAGCAGGCCGACGTAGATGTAGTCGGCCGGCTCGATCCCCTCGAGGCCGGCGGGGACGACCAGCCCCTCGATCGCCGACAGCCCGTGGAGGATTTCGGGGAGGTAGGTGAGCATCCCCCGGTAGTACAGCCCCTCGACGGCGACGATGGCGAAGATCAGTGCGAAGGAACTGGCGAACAACGCCCGCGAGTCCGAGAGGAATTCGGCCAGCGACAGCGCCCCGTCGGGGCCGGCGTCGACGTCCTCGGCGACGGCCGCGGTGGGATCGAACTCCGCGCCCAGCCCGTACAGGGCCGCGAGTACGCCCGGCAGGGCCAGGAGGGCGGCGACGAGTTGCCACTCGAGGGCGATCAGTAGGGTCGCGGCGACGAAGGGGCCGAGCGCGATGCCGGTGTTGCCCGCGATGCCGTGCCAGGCGAAGACCGTGCCCCGTTCCTCGACGCCGGTGCTGATCAGCGCGAGGCCGGCGGGGTGGTAGACGCTGGCGGCGACGCCCCACAGGACGAGGCCGACGGCGATCGCGTAGATCGAGGTCGCCAGCGAGAGGACGAGGAAGGCGGCGCTCATCCCGGCCAGACAGGCGACGATGAGCCGCTTCGTGCCGTACCGGTCCGCGAGGACGCCGCCGGGCAACGCGCCGATCCCGAAGGGAGCGTAGCCCAGCGCGACGACGATCCCGAACAGGCTCACGCCCGCGTCGAACTCGGCCAGCCAGACGACCAGAAAGATCGGAATCGAGGTCTCGAACCAGTGAACCAGCGCGTGGCCGGCCATCGTAAACGCCGCGATCGATCGGTCGTTGCCCTCGAGCGCCATAGACGAGTCGTTGCCCGAATCGGAACGCTCCGGCTACTTAGCCGTGTGGGAACCGGCGGCCGCCGATCGTGAGGCGCGCGAAAACGGAGGCGTGGACGCGGGTTACGTCTCCTCGTGGTCGCCGACGGCCTGCGAGACGTCGACGTCCTCGGGTTCCTCCTGGCCGCC
>SDGW01000059.1_pt1 | contig 40231 bp, 36 predicted proteins | sample 2873831 | NCBI WGS metagenome assembly SDGW01 (sample SAMN08132700, study PRJNA421101) | hypersaline lake metagenome | isolation source: celular fraction 0.22 microns magnesium sulfate-rich crust from ephemeral... | place: Spain: Penahueca Lagoon, Toledo | collected 2011-07 | reverse complement strand
GTCGTGCCCGACGAATAGAGGAGCATCGACTCCTGACTCGAGGGCAGCGACTTCGTCTCGTACTCGTCGTCGGCCGTCTCGACGGCGTCGGCCCACCACTCGTCGCGGTCGTCGTCCCAGGGGATCTGCCGTTCGCTGCGCTCGTCGCTCGCACCGAGCCGGTCGAAGACGATCGTGTGTTCGACGTGGCCGGCCTCGTCGATGGCCTCGTCGGCAGCGGACTTGAGAAAGACCGGGTCGCCGCGCCGGTAGAAGCCGTCGCCGGTGAAGAGGACCGACGGCTCCGAGTCCGCGATTCGGGTCGCGGCCGCGTCGACGCCGAAGCCCGAGAAGATCGGGACGGCGATCGCACCGACCTTGAAACAGCCGTAGAGGATCGAGACGACCTCCGGCACCATCGGCATGTAGAGCCCGACCGTGTCGCCGGTGCCGACGCCGCGTTCCTCGAGCGCGTTCGCCACCTGATTCGCGTGCCGGTGGAGTTCGTGGTAGGTGACCTCTCGGACCTCGCCGTCCTCGCCCTCCCAGATGGTGGCGACCTTGTTGCGGCGCTCCTCGTCGACGGCGGCGTGGCGGTCCACGACGTTGTGGGCGATATTGAGTTCGCCGCCGGGGTACCAGTCCGAGAACTGCGGACCCTCGCTATCGTCCCGCACCTCGTCGTACTCCTCGTAGAACTCGATCCCGAGGTAGTCGACCAGTTCGTCCCAGAACCAGTCGACGCCGCTCTCGGGCTCGCCCTCGAGGTCGGTCGTCGTCCGCTCGATCAGTTCCTCGTAGTCGTCGATCCCGTACGTCTGCATGAACTCGTAGACGTTCGTGGACTCGACGAAATCGCGGCTCGGCTCGTGGGCGATCTCGTCGATGTCCTCGAGGCTGGGGCTGGCGTTTCCGGGCATCGTCACTCGTCGGTTAACGGTACGTCACCATCAAACAACAGGTCGCCGCGACGGTTCGGCCGTCGCCGGCGGCGGCCGTGCGGTCGCTCGGTCGACCCGGCAGCACGGCCGTCCGTCGCCCGTCGTCGCCGATGACGCGGGGAGCTTCGGCTGTGGTTCGCGGCGTTCGAGCCGGCGAACGTCTTTTGCCGTTCTACGGCGTTCGACGTACCATGAGTACTCGAGCGGGTGCGGACGAGGGTGCCTTCTGGGACGACGCCGACGACGGCGTCGCCCTCGAGCGCTATCGGACGCTCGTCAACACGATTGACGACGCGATCTACCAGCTCGACGACGAGGGTCGGTTCGTCGCGGTCAACGACGTCATCGTCGAAACGACCGGCTACGCCCGCGAGGACCTCCTCGGCGCACACGTCTCGATCGTTCTCGACGACGACGACGTGGCCCGAATCGAACGCGAAATCGCGAGCCGGATCGACGCGGACGACGACGACGCGATCGCGACGTTCGAACTCGCCGTTCGAACCGCCGACGGGGACGCGATCCCCTGCGAACTCCGCGTCAATCCGTTGCTCGAGGACGGGGAGTTCCGGGGGAGCATCGGCGTCGCCCGCGACCGCTCCGAGAAGCGCCGGCGACAGGACACGCTCGCGTCGGCGGTCGCGTCCTACGAGTCGATCACGAGCGTCATCGACGGGGCCGACGTCGGCGTCGTCGTCCTCGACGACGGTGGCGAGGTCGAGTGGGCCGACGAGAGCGTCGAGGAGTACTTCGGCGTCGATCGAGCGACCCTCATCGGCCGGGACGGCCGGGCGGTCGTCGACGACGTCCTCAAGCGGCGGGTCGACGACCCCGAGTCGTTCGCCGCGACCGTCCTGTCGTCGTACGAGGACGACCGCTACGTCGACGGGTTCGAGTGTCGGGTCGCCGGCGACTGCGAGGAACGCTGGCTCTCGTATCAGAGCGAGCCGATCGAATCGGGAGAGTTCGCCGGCGGACGGGTCGAGTTCTACGACGATATCACCGATCAGAAGGAGTCGGAGGGTGCGCTCCGGGAGAGCGAGGCGGCGTTCCGGTCGCTGGTCGACGCCGTCGAGGAGTACGCCATCTTCCGGCTCGACACGGACGGTCGCGTCATCAGCTGGAACGAGGGCGCGAGCCAGATCAAGGGCTACGAGCGCGAGGAGATCCTCGGGGATCACTTCTCGCGGTTCTACACCGACGCGGACCGGGCCGCGGGGGTTCCCGAACGGAACCTCGAGCGGGCCCTCGAGCACGGCTCCGTCGAGGACGAGGGGTGGCGCGTTCGCGAGGACGGCACGCGGTTCTGGGCGAACGTCACGATCACGCCGGTTCGGGACGACGACGACGGCATCCATCGGGGCTACCTGAAGGTGACCCGCGACATGACGGACCGCCGGGAACGCGAACGCGAACTCGAGACCGAACTCCAGCGCATCCTCGGGCGGATCTCCGACGCCTTCTACGCGGTCGACGACGAGTTCCGGTTCACCCACGTCAACGACCGCGCCGCGGAGCTCCTCCAGCACTCCGAGGAGGAACTGCTCGGGGAGCGCCTCTGGGACGTGTTCCCCGACCTCAACGAGATCGACGAGGTCTGGGACGCCTTCCACACGGCGCTCGAAACGCAGGAGCCGACCAGTTACGAGCTCTACTACGACACGCTCGATTTCAGGGTCGAGGCGAACCTCTACCCCTCCGAGACCGGCATCTCGGTGTACTTCCAGGACGTGACCGAGCGCCGGAAGCGCGAGCGCGAACTCGAGCGGACCGAGCGCCGCTTCGAGGCCATCTTCGAGGACCCGAACATCCTCGTGGGCCTGCTCGAGCCCGACGGGACGGTCATCGACATCAACGGGACCGCGATGGAGTACATCGACGCCGACCGCGAGACGGTGGTCGGCAAGCAGTTCTGTGAGACTCCCTGGTGGGGCGGCGAGTCCGCGGGCGTTCGCGAAGACGTCAGAGAGTGGACCGAACGGGCCGCCGACGGCGAGTACGTCAACTTCGAGACCGACCTCACCCGGCCCGACGGGGAGCAATACACCCTCAACGGCGTCTTCCGGCCGGTCACGAACGACGACGGCGACGTCGTCTCGATCGTCGTCTCGGACCGGGATATCACGGAGCGCAAGAAACGCGAGCGCGAACTCGAGGAGTCCGAGCAGCGCTACCGCACCCTCGCCGAGTACTTCCCGAACGGCGTCGTCACGCTGTTCGACCACGACCTCGAGTACACGCTGGCGGCCGGCCAGGGCTTCGAGAAGATCCCGGTCGAGCCGGACGACATCGAGGGCCGACGGTACACGGACGCCTGGCCCGACGCGATCAGCGAGGCGCTCGAGCCGGCGCTGCGGGGTGCGCTCGCGGGCGAACAGCGGGCGGTCGAACTCGAGTACGCCGGCCGCGAGTGGGTCGTCTACGCGGTCCCGATCACCGACACCCGGGGCGACGTCTTCGCCGGCGTGACGATGGCCCACGACATCACCGAGCGCAAGGAGTACCAGCGCAGACTCGAGGAGACCGTCGACCGACTCGAGGAGTCGAACAAGCGCCTCGAGCAGTTCGCCTACGCCGCCTCCCACGACTTACAGGAACCCCTGCGGATGGTCTCGAGCTACCTGCAACTGATCGAGAGCCGCTACGCCGACGACCTCGACGCGGACGGCCGGGAGTTCCTCGAGTACGCCGTCGACGGGGCCGAACGGATGCGAGACATGATCGACGGCCTGCTGGCGTACTCGCGGGTCGAAACCCAGGGCGCCCCGCTCGAACCCGTCGACCTCGATGCGATCTTCGACGACGTCCTCGAGGACCTGCAGTTCCGGATCGAGGAGACCGGCGCGGCGATCGAAACCGAGGCGTTGCCCCGGGTCGAGGGCGACCCCAGCCAGCTGCGGCAGGTGTTCCAGAACCTCCTGAGTAACGCCCTCGAGTACAGCGGCGACGAGCCGCCACGGGTCGAGATTTCGGCCGAGCGACGCGGCGAGCAGCAGATGATTTCGATCCGGGACGAGGGGATCGGGATCGACCCCGACGCTCAGGACCGCATCTTCGAAGTCTTCGAACGGCTCCACAGCCGCGAGGAGCACTCCGGCACCGGGATCGGGCTCGCGCTCTGTCAGCGCATCGTCGAACGCCACGGCGGCGAGATCCGCGTCGACTCCGAACCGGGCGAGGGGGCGACGTTCTCCGTCGTACTGCCCGCGGCCAGCGGTAGCTGACGGAACGCGCTCCCCCGGAACCCGTCGGGTGGCGTCGGACACCCGACCGATTCGACGTATAGTATAAGAATTTCTAGAGGAGTCTGACGTACGTTTATGTAGCCGGACCGGTCCCTAGTGGATATGTCGAACGATCGCGTCGAGCAGCTCGAATCGACGGTCGCGGAACTCGAGTCGACGGTAGAGGGCCTGACTGACGAACTCATCGAGGCCAAGGAACGGATCCGGGTCCTCGAGGCCGAACTCGACGCCGAGACGCCGACTCGGGTCCCCGACCGCCGGGGCGACGAGTCGGGAACCGCGGAGGGCGACGAGACGCCGGAGGCCGAACCCGACGAGGTCGCCGAGGCGGCGGCCGACGCCGAGGGCGAGGGCGAGACGGGCGAGGAGGAAGCGGAAGACTCAGGTAGCGACGACATCATCGTCGCGTAACTACAGCGGTAGCGGCCGCGGTCGGGGAACACGGATGGCGGGGCGCTCTCCGGCGGCCGCGTGCGTGAGGAGGGCTCGGATCAAGAATGTACATCAAGTCGATCGTTCTCGATAATTTCAAGAGCTTCGGCCGAAAGACGAAGATCCCGTTCTACGAGGACTTCACTGTCGTGACCGGGCCCAACGGCTCCGGGAAGTCGAACATCATCGACGCCGTGTTGTTCGCGCTCGGGTTGGCCCGAACGCGGGGGATCCGCGCGGAGAAGCTGACCGACCTCATCTACAACCCCGGCCACGAGGACGGCGACGGGGAGTCGGGCGGCCCCCGAGAGGCGACCGTCGAGGTCGTCCTCGACAACGCCGACGGGACACTGACCCGCTCGCAGGTCGTCAACGCCGCGGGCAGCGACGACGTCGGCGACGTCGACGAGATTCGGATTCGACGGCGGGTCAAAGAGACCGAGGACAACTACTACTCCTACTACTACCTGAACGACCGCTCGGTCAACCTCTCGGACATCCAGGACCTGCTGGCACAGGCCGGAATCACCCCGGAGGGGTACAACGTCGTCATGCAGGGCGACGTTACCGAGATCATCAACATGACTCCCCACGCCCGCCGGGAGATCATCGACGAGATCGCGGGCGTCGCCGAGTTCGACGCCAAGAAGGAAGACGCCTTCGAGGAACTCGAGACCGTCCAGGAACGGATCGACGAGGCCGAACTCCGCATCGAGGAGAAACGCGACCGCCTCGAGCAGTTGGCAGACGAGCGCCGCGAAGCGATGCGCTATCGCCGACTCCGCCGCGAGAAAGAGGAGTACGAGGGGTACAAGAAGGCCAGCGAGCTCGAGGAGAAACGCGACGAACTCGGGTCGGTCGAAGACGAGATCGACGATCTCGAGGACGAACTCCGGGAACTGCAGCGCGAACTCGACGAACGTGAGGGCAAAGTCGTCCGGCTGCAGGAGGACCTCGAGGACTTGAACGACGAGATCGAACGCAAGGGCGAGGACGAACAGCTGCGGATCAAAAGCGAGATCGAGGAGCTCAAAGGCGACGTCTCCCGGCTCGAGGACAAGATCGAGTCCAGCGAGGCCGAGATCGAGGCCGCCGAGGCGGACCGCCGCGAGGCGTTCGTCGAGATCGACCGCAAGCAAGAGCAGATCGACGACCTCGAAGACGAGATCCGCGAGCACAAACTCGAGAAGGCGTCGATCAAGACCGAGATTCAGGAGCGCGAGGCCGAACGCGACGACCTCGAGGCCGAGATCGAGGCCGTCGACACCGAGTTCGACGAACTCAAGGCGGACCTCGCCGAGCGCAAGGACGACCTCGAGGCGGCCAAGACCGAGAAGAACGACCTCCAGCGCGAGCAGGACCGCCTGCTCGACGAGGCCCGGCGGCGCTCGACCACCATCGAGGAGACGGAAGCGGAGATCGCCGAAAAGCGGGAGGCGATTCCCGAGATCGAGAACCAGCGGGCCGACCTAGAGCGGGAGCTCGAGAAGGCCGAGCGGAACCGATCGAACATCGCCGACGTCGTCGACGACCTGAAAGGCGAGAAGCGCCGGCTCCAGTCCGACCTCGACGAGCTGGACGACGAGATCCAGGCCAAACAGCAGGAGTACGCCGAACTCGAGGCCAACGCCGGCGAGAGCGGCGACTCCTCGTTCGGCCGCGCGGTGACGACGATCCTCAACTCGGGGATCGGCGGCGTCCACGGCGCGGTCGCCCAGCTCGGCACGGTGGCCGGCGAGTACGCGGTCGCCTGCGAGACCGCCGCCGGCGGCCGGCTGGCGAACGTGGTCGTCGACGACGACGTCGTCGGCCAGCAGTGTATCGAACACCTCAAATCGCGCAACGCCGGCCGGGCGACGTTCCTGCCGCTGACCGACATGAGCCAGCGCCGGCTTCCCAACGCCCCCAGCGATCCGGGGGTCGTCGACTTCGCGTACAACCTCGTCGACTTCGACGAGGAGTACGCCGGCGTCTTCTCCTACGTCCTCGGCGATACGCTGGTCGTCGAGGACATCGAGACCGCCCGCTCGTACATGGGAGACTACCGGATGGTCACCCTCGACGGCGACCTGGTCGAGAAAAGCGGCGCGATGACCGGCGGCTCCGGCGGCGGCTCCCGCTACTCCTTTACCGGCGGCGGCGAGGGCCAACTCGAGCGCGTCGCCAAACAGATCACCGAGCTCCAGGAGGAACGCGAGGAGCTGCGCGAGGAACTGCGCGGCGTCGAGGAACGGCTCGACGACGCCCGCGACCGCAAGACCGACGCCGCCGACGAGGTGCGCTCGATCGAGTCCGAACTCGAGGGGCTCGACGAGAAACGCGAGCGCGTCGAAGACGAGATCGACGACCTCGAGGCCGAACTCGAGGAGCTGCGGGAGGAACGGGAGTCGGTCGACGAGCGAATGAACGAGATCTCCGCGGAGATCGACGAGAAGACGGCGGAGATCGAGGCGATCGAGGCCGAGATCGACGACCTCGAGACGGAGCTCGCGGACTCGAAGATCCCCGAACTGACCGATCGGATCGAGGAACTCGAGGCCGAGATCGACGAACGCGAGGACCGAATCGCCGAGATCGACGGCGAGATCAACGAACTCGCCCTCGAGAAGGAGTACGCCGAGGACGCCATCGAGGACCGCCACGACGACATCGAGGCCGCCCAGAACCGCAAGGCCGACCACGAGGAGCGCATCGAGGAGTACGAGGCCGAGATCGAGGACAAGCGCGACGAACTCGAGGACAAGCGCGCGGCCGTCGCGGAACTCGAGGAGGAGCTGACGGAGCTGAAAGACGAACGGAGCGACCTCAAGGAGGAGCTGTCCGAGGCCCGGACCGAACGGGACAAACAGCAGGATCGGGTCAACGCCGTCGAGAGCACACTCGAGGACGCCCGCGAGCGCGCGAACAGCCTCGAGTGGGAGATCGAGTCGCTCGAATCCGAGGTCGGCGACTACGACCCGGAGGACGTCCCCGACCACGACACCGTCCTCGAGACCATCGACCTCCTGCAGTCGGACATGGACGCGATGGAGCCGGTCAACATGCTCGCGATCGAGGAGTACGACGAGGTACGAGACGACCTCGACGACCTCGAGGAGGGGAAGGCGACCCTGGTCGAGGAAGCCGAGGGCATCCGCGATCGGATCGAACAGTACGAGACCCAGAAGAAGCGGACGTTCATGGACGCCTACGAGGCGATCGCCGCCCACTTCACCGAGATCTTCGAGCAGCTCTCGGAGGGGACCGGGAGCCTCCACCTCGAGGACGAGGACGACCCGTTCGACGGCGGGCTGACGATGAAGGCCCAGCCGGGGGACAAGCCCATTCAGCGGCTGGACGCGATGTCCGGCGGCGAGAAGTCGCTGACGGCGCTGGCGTTCATCTTCGCGATCCAGCGGCACAACCCGGCCCCGTTCTACGCGTTAGACGAGATCGACGCTTTCCTCGACGCGGTCAACGCCGAGCGGGTCGGCGAGATGGTCGAGGAACTGGCCGGCGAGGCGCAGTTCGTCGTCGTCTCCCACCGCTCGGCCATGCTCGATCGCTCCGAGCGGGCCATCGGCGTGACGATGCAACGGGACAACGTCAGCGCGGTGACCGGAATCGATCTGAGCGACGGCGGCGACGGCGGTGAGGAGGTGCCCGTGAGTGACTAGGGAGCGGCCACGCGGCTCGGATAACCCGAGCGAGGAGTGCAACGACTCGCGAGGGGGGGAGTCGCGCAGCGACTCCGGGGAGGACAGCGACCCGCAGGGCGGCGACCGCGACGCGTTCTACACCGACGGCGGCGACGAGATCCCCCTCGATATCGCGGGCCACGAGGACCGCGACCGGCACGGAGACGCGGACTCGAGCGGAGACGACGACGCGGACGACGCGAGTCCAGCAGCCGGGGCCGACGGCGCCGTCCTCGAGTTCTCCGAGAGCGAGCGGGACGCGGACGTCGGCGGTGCCGCCGACGGAGCGGACGAAGAGGAGGTCGAGCCGGTCGAACTGTTGGTACAGCTCGCCGAGGAGGGCGAGATCGATCCGTGGGACATCGACGTCGTTCGGGTCACTGACAAGTTCCTCGAGGCGATCGAGGACGCGGACCTCCGTACGTCGGGTCGGGCGCTGTTCTACGCGAGCGTCCTCCTGCGGATGAAAAGCGACGAACTGTTCGCGACCGACGAGCCCGAGGAGGAGGAACTGCCGCCGTGGGAAGCGCCCTTCGCCGACGATCCGGCGATGGACGCCGAAGGCGACGAGGGCCACCCGCCGGGGTTCGACCCCGTCGAGAGCCTCGAGGCGGAGATGGAACGCCGCCTCGAGCGGAAACACGCCCGCGGGAAGCCCGAGACGCTGGACGAACTCGTCCGGGAGCTTCGCACCGCCGAGCGGGACACCTGGTGGAAGGAGTCGCGCAGCTACGACACGAGCGACTCGCCGTCGGGGTACGACCGCGGGATGCAGGAACTGGACTACCGGACCGGCGACGACTTCCGGGTCGACGACGAGCCGACGAGCGACGACGTCACCCACACCACCCACGAGGAAGACATCGAGTCGGTCATCGACGACGTCGAGGGCGAACTCGAGACCCACTACGAGAACGGGCGCGAGGAGGTGCTGTTCGCCGAGATCGATGCTGTCGGCGGCTCGCGCGTGATGTCCTATCTGGCGCTGCTCTTTCTGGCTCACCGGGGCCGGATCGAACTCGAGCAGGACGACCTGTTCGGCGACCTCTGGATCAAGGAGGCCGCAGTGGAAGCGAACGCGAGCGAGGCGATCGCCGACTGAGTTCCGGTCGATTCGGCTCGAGCGGATCGTCGTCGCTTGCGGATCGCGGCGGGACGGTCACCGATTCTTAGATTGATCGTCCGACAGCGCGCGCCACTGCACGGCAGCAGATCGATCAAGCGGAACGTAGTCGGGGACTGCCGCGAACGCCCACAAGCGTTTAGCCCGCGCCGCCGAAACTCGGACCCAATGTCGACGAGGCCGGACGACGCCCTCTTTCGCCTGCGCGTCGAGACGTTCGCGCTGGTCCGGAAACTGCTCCCGGTCGCCCTGCTCGCGGGGGCGCTGGTCGGCCCGCTGTACCGTCTCGAGGCGCGGATCGCGATGTGGGTGTCGTCAGTGCTGTTTCTGGGCGCGTTGGTCGGAATCCACCTCGTGAACGGCCTGCCGCTGTATCCGGCCCACGCTTTCGGGATCGAGTACCGGTACGAGGACGAGCCGCTCCCGGACGGCCGCCGCGACTGCGTTCGGTGTGGGGCGCTCGCGGAGACGGGGACCCACCGCCGGTACGCGCGACAGGTGGTCGTCCTCGGGATCCCGCTGCACACCCTCGAGTGGGGAGCGAACGACTTCTGTGAGGATTGTCTCCCGACGACCGGAGCCGCAGAGCGGGCACCGAGTCGACGTTCGGCCTCGAGCGAGTCGTCCGACACCGTCGCCCGACGGAGCCGGTCGGAAGCGGCCACCGAACGCGCCGACGAGAGCGGAGTCAGCCCCGAACGGGCGCGACGGGTCGAACCGGACGGCGAGACCACCGCGCTGGAACTCAGACGCGCCTTCGAGCGGTCGCGGTAGTCCGGACCGGCGAGTCGACGCGCTCGCCGGTGACCGTGGGTATCACACCTCAGGGGGGCCCAAGTGGGGCCGCCACGAGGGGTCGAGCATGGCACTCGAGGGGTCGACCGACGGGACGCTCACGGAGGGGGCCCTCGTCCGGCCGATGATCCGGCTGGCGTGGCCGCTGGTCGTCATCCAGCTCCTGCAGGTCGCGTACAACGTGGGCGACACCTTCTGGCTGGGCGCGCTCTCGCCGGCGGCGGTCGGGGCGGTGAGCCTCGCCTTCCCCCTTCTCTTCCTGCTGATCGCGGTCGGCAGCGGGTTCACGACCGCCGGCGCGATCCTGGTCGCCCAGCACACCGGCGCGGAGAGCGGCGAGACGGGCCTGATCGCGGGCCAGACGCTCTCGTTCGTCTCGCTGGTCGCCGTCGGCCTGAGCGCGCTCGGCTTCGTCGCGACCGAACCGATGCTCGCGGCGTTGCCCGCCGACGCCGAGACGCGGGTCGTAATCTTGCCGCTGGCGGCCGACTACCTGCAGGTGTTCTTCCTCGGCCTCCCCTTCCTCTTCGGCTTCTTCGTCTTCGTCGCGCTCATGCGGGGCCACGGCAGCACTCGCGTCCCGATGCGGGTGATGCTCGTCAGCGTCGTTCTCAACCTCGCGCTCGATCCCCTGCTGATCTTCGGCGTCGGCCCGTTGCCCCGCCTCGAGGTGGTCGGCGCGGCGGTCGCGACGCTGGTCTCGCGGGGCCTCGCGACGGGGATCGGCTTCTACCTGCTGTACTACACCGCCGTGGGCCCCGATATCGAGTTGGCGCACCTCCGGCCGCGCCGGGCGTACGTCGCGAGGATCGCGCGACTGGGCGTGCCGACGGCGCTCGAGCAGTCGATGACCGCGCTGGCGCTGGTGGCGATGACGGCGGTCGTCGTGACCTTTCCGCCGGCGGTCGTCGCGGCCTACGGGCTGGGCAACCGACTGATCTCGCTTGCCTTCCTGCCGGCGCTGGGGCTCGGACAGGCGACGGACACGATCGTCGGCCAGAACCTCGGCGCGGGCGAACCCGATCGCGCGGCGCGGGCGGTCCGGCTCGCAGCGGGGGTGATCGCGGCAGTCATGCTCGCGGCGAGCGCCCTCGCGGTGGCCTTTCCGCGGCCGTTCGTCTCGGTGTTCGTCACGGCCGACGCGGCGGGGTCGACCGCGACGATCGACTACGGCGTGGCCTACCTGCGGGTCGCCGCGGTCGGCTTCGCGTTCATGGGCGTACTGCAGGTCGTTCAGGGGGCGTTCCGCGGGGCCGGCAACACGAAGACGGCGCTCGCCTTCGCGGTGGTCGGACTGTGGCTGGTGCGGGTCCCGGTCACCTGCTATCTGGTCTTCGTCGCCGACTGGGGGCCGACCGGCGTCTGGACCGGCATCCTCGTCGGCGACGTCGTCGGCGCGCTCGCGGCCGTCGCGTGGTTCGCTCGAGGCACCTGGAAGACGGCGCTCGTCGACCGCGGAGAAGAGTCGGAGCGGTCGACGGAGCAGTCGGGCGAGTCGGAATCGACCGCGGAGTGAACCGCGACTCGAGCGGCGTTACTCGCCGGCCAGCCGCCACCGGCCGTCGCCGACCGACTCGAGGACCTCGCGGCGTTCCATCTCGGCGAGAACCTCGGAGAGGCGGTCGGGCTGGGCGATCTCCATCTCGATGCGTTCGATGCCGTGGTGGTCGGTGAGCGCGCGACGGATCCCCTCGTCGGTGAACGTTTCGCGGTCGCTGTTCTCCATCGCGCCGGCGATCAGATCGACCATGTCCTCGATGAAGTTCCAGGGGTAGACGACCCAGGTCCACTCCTCGAGTCGCTCGCCGACGTAGTCGGGCTGGAACTCGCTGGTGCCGAGCAACTGCAGCGTCGCGGTGCGGACCTCGCCGGCGTCGCGGTCGTCGACGTACTCGTCGGCGCGACTGATCGAGCCGCCGGTGTCGGCGATGTCGTCGATGATCAGCACGTCCTTGCCCTCGACGCTGCCCTCGGGCATCGGGTAGCGGACGCTCGGCTCGTCGGACTTCTCGGCGGCGCCGACGTAGTGTTCCATCTTCAGGCTCGTCAGGTCGTCGAGTCCGAGGAAGTCACAGAGACACCGGCCCGCGAACCAGCCGCCGCGAGCCAGCGCGACGACCACGTCGGGTTCGAACTCGTCGTCGCGCACGTCGTCGGCGACGTCCCGACACAGCCCGTAGATGTACTCCCAGTTGGTTATCGTACAGTCGAAATCGTCCGGTAGGTCGGACATCTGATGGCCACCTACGCGACCTCTCGAGCGCGCCCCCCTTAAGTCGGCTGAAACGGGCCGCGCCCGGACCGCTCGGCCCGGGCGAAACCGCGGCCGGTCGCAGTCGTCCGCGGCGTCGTCCGGCGTTCGGTAACGCGGCCCGAGCCCGTGAACAGCTATTTATAACTTGATGGTACAACCTAGTTATCGATGGCGCAGACGCAGATCCAGGCCGCCCGCGAGGGGACGGTCACGCCCGAGATGGAACGGGTCGCCGAGCGAGAGAACCGCGATCCGGCGTTCGTCCGCGAGCAGGTCGCGGAGGGAGAGGCCGTGATTCCGGCAAACGTCAATCACGACGCGCTCGATCCGATGATCATCGGTCGGGAGTTCGCGACGAAGGTCAACGCCAACATCGGCAACAGCGAGACGACCAGCGACCTCGAGACGGAACTCGCAAAGCTCCACACCGCGGTCCACTACGGCGCGGACACGGTGATGGATCTGGGCACCGGCAGCGACTTAGACGAGATCCGCGAGGCCCACGTCGAACACTCGCCCGTACCGATCGGGACGGTGCCGCTGTACGAGGCCGTCAAACGGGCGGGCGGCCCGGAAGACATCACGAAAGACCTGCTGCTCGAGATCATCGCAAAGCAGGCCGAGCAGGGCGTCGACTACATGACGATCCACGCGGGGATCCTCGCCGAACACCTGCCGCTGACCGACGGCCGAAAGACGGGGATCGTCTCGCGGGGCGGCTCGATAATGGCCAAGTGGATGGAAGAGAACGGCGAACAGAACCCGCTGTACCAGATCTTCCCCGAAATCTGCGATCTCTTCGCCGAACACGACGTGACGTTCAGCCTCGGCGACAGCCTCCGGCCGGGCTCGCTGGCAGACGCCTGCGACGAGGCCCAGTACGCCGAACTCGACACGCTGGGCGAACTGACCTGCGTCGGCCGGGACCACGGCGTGCAGGTGATGGTCGAGGGACCCGGCCACGTCCCGATGCACAAGGTCGCCGAGAACGTCGAGCGCCAGCAGGAAGTCTGTGACGGCGCGCCCTTCTACGTCCTCGGGCCGCTGGTGACCGACGTCGCGCCGGGCTACGACCACATCACGAGCGCCATCGGCGCGGCGATGGCCGCCCAGGCCGGTGCCGCGATGCTGTGTTACGTCACGCCGAAGGAACACCTCGGGCTCCCCGAGGAGGAAGACGTCCGCGACGGCCTCGCGGCCTACCGGATCGCCGCCCACGCCGCCGACGTAGGCAGCGAGCGGCCGGGCGCGCGCGACTGGGACGACGCCCTCTCGGAAGCGCGCTACGACTTCGACTGGCGCGAGCAGTTCGCCCTCGCGCTCGACCCGGATCGGGCCCGATCCTTCCACGACCAGACCCTGCCCGGAGACAACTACAAGGAGGCCCGCTTCTGCTCGATGTGCGGCGCGGAGTTCTGCTCGATGCGGATCGACCAGGATGCGAGAGAAGACGGCGAGATGGCGACGATCGAGGGCGACGAGGGAACCGACCTCGAGATTTCGCCGGCCGCCGAGGTCAACCGCCCGCCCGTGGGGACCCACCGGTCGGGCGACCTGCCGCCGACGGCCGATGGTCCGCTCGAGGAACCGAGCGACGACTGACCGTCCGGTTCCAGTTACAGTCACGGAGAATCGACAGTGTGCTTATCCGACGGACCGTGGTCGGTTCGGTATCGATGGCACCCCGACGACGGACCGTACTGGCGGCGGTATCGACTGCGACGGCGTCGGCAGTGGCCGGCTGTGCCGGCTTCCTCGCCGACGAGACGAGCGGCGACGACGAGGACGAGCCGGCGGCCGCGACCGATGTCGCGACGGCGCTCGTCGAGGACCTCGCGAACGAGCGGTTCGAGCGCGCGAGCGAGCGGTTCCGGTCGAACCAGCGGTCGCGGTACGGCGATCCCGGTCGGCTCGAGCGGCTCTGGCTGGCGATGACGACGACCGGCGGCTCGTTCGAGGAGATCCGCGAGACGGACGTGGCGACGAGCGGCGGCCTCGAGGCGGTCGAAGTGACGGCGGCGTTCGAACGCGGCGAGCACGACTGCACCGTCGTCGTCGACGGCGAGTCGCGAGTGCGAAACTACGGGCTCAGCGACGAGTACGAGCGGCCGTCGTACGTCGATCCGGACGCGATCGAGACGCAATCGGTGAGCCTCTCGGTCCCCGACTGCTCGCTGTCGGGGACAGTGGCGACGCCCGCCGAGGGTGACGATGTCCCGGGGGTCGTCCTCGTCCACGACGACGGCCCGATGACGGCCGATACCCCGCGCGGCGGCACGAAGACGTTCGCCGATCTGGCCGAGGGCCTCGCGACGGAGGGAGTCGCGACGCTGCGGTACGACAAGCGGGTCCCGGCCTGCACGGTCGAGCCAGCGGAGTACACCCTCGACCGCGTCACCGTCGACGACGCCGCGGTCGCGATCGAGCGACTCCGGAACGTCGACGGCGTCGACCCGGATCGGATCGTCGTCGCCGGACACGGACTCGGCGGCCGGGCCGCCCCGCGGATCGCCGATCGGGACGGGAAATTGGCCGGCGTCGTCGGGCTCGCGGCGCCGGCACGGCCCTACCCCGAGTTCACGTTCGACCAGCTCGAGCACAAGGTCTCGGTCGGGACCCACGAGTGGGCGGACCTGACGGCCACCTACGAGGCCTGGGGCGACGAGATCGACCGCGTCCGATCGGGCGAGTACGAGCCCGCCGAACGCCTCCTCGGCAAAACCGGCGCGTTCTGGGACAGTATCGGCGACTACGACCACCTCGAGACCGCCGCTGCCACCGACGCCCCCGTCCTGCTGTGTCAGGGCGAACGGGACTTTCAGGTGTCCGTCTCGGCGGACCTCGAGCGGTGGGACGACGCGTTCGCGGACGCGACCGTCGAAACCTACGAGGGGCTCAACCACCTGTTCATGCCCGGCGACGAGCCGTCGCTGGCGATCGCGTACGCCGTTCGGAACAACGTCGCCGAGTCGGTGATCGACGACGTGGCGACGTGGGTGCGCGGCCTGTCGCCGTGACGGGGATCGAACTCGGCACCCGGTGAGACGCCAGTTACCGGCTCCGGGTCCGAGGATTCATAGGCCGCTCGCCCGACCCACGTCGTATGGAGACGACTCGGGTCTTGCAGGTCGATGCCTTCACCGACGAACCGCACGCGGGGAACCCGGCCGGCGTCGTCCCCGACGCCGACGGGCTCTCGGCCGACCAGATGGGGGCGATCGCCGCGGAGATGGCCGTCAGCGAGACCGCCTTCCTGCGCTCGAGCGAGCGCGCCGACCGCCGGATCAGGTACTTCACCCCCACCCAGGAGGTCGATCTCTGCGGCCACGCGACGATCGGGGCGTTCGCCCACCTCCACGACGAGGGGCTCGAGCCCGGGACGACGACCCTCGAGACGAACGTCGGCGTCCTCGAGATCGAGGTCGCCGAGGACGGCACCGTCTGGATGCGACAGGACGACCCGACGATTCGCGAGGTCGACGTGGGGTACGAGCGGGTGGCCGACGCGCTCGGCGTCGACCGGGCCGCGCTCGAGGGCGCGAGCGCCGACATCCCGCTCGCGGTCGCCTCGACCGGATTGCCGTTTCTGATCGTCCCGATCACGTACCTCTCGGATCTCGGAAACGCCGACCCGGATATGGCCGCGGTCGAGGCGTTGACCGACGACGTCGACGCGACCGGCGTCTACTGCTTTACCTTCGACGCGCTCGAGCCCGAATCGACGCTGCACGGCCGCATGTTCGCGCCGGGGGCCGGCGTTCCGGAGGATCCGGTCACCGGCACCGCCAGCGGGGCCGTCGCCGCCTACCTCGAGCGCTTCGGCGCGTTCGACGGCGATCTGCCCGAGGAACCCCGCCTCGAGCAGGGTCACTACGTCGACCGACCCGGCGCGGTCCGCGTGCGCCTCGCCGACGGCGTGCGGGTCGGCGGGCGCGGCGTGACCGTCCTCGACGGCTCGCTCGTCGTCCCGGACGAGGAGGAAGACGACATCCTCGAGGCCTGATCAGGCCAGCGGGTCGTCGTCCTCGGCTTCGGACGTCGACGCGGCGTCCTCGCCGTCGAACTCGGTCCCGGGCCGATCGCTCTCGGATCCGTCGACGGCCGCCGGATCCGTCCCCGGGCCGTCGGACGGGCTCGACGGCGGCGGGTTCGTCTCAGCGGCCGCCGGCTCGAGTTCCGACGGGCGGTCCGTCTCCCCCTCGAGGCGGTCGTCCTCGTCGAAGGTCGTCGTTCGGCCGTCACCCTCCAGCGCTCGAACGGCGCGTCGCGTCTCGGTGAGTTCGTCCTCGAGGTCCGAGAGCCGGTCGTCGAGTCCGTCCTGCACCTCGCTCGCGAGTTCGGTCGCGCCGAGTTGCCGGCCGGCGGCCCGACCCGCCGCACGGGGCAGGGTCACGAACAGCGCGTAGGTCTTGCCGAGCTGCCAGACGACGATTCCGACGGTCGCGAACAGCAGCGTGACGATTGGATCGGACTGCGAGACGGCGGATTCGAAGTTCCGCGGGTCGGTGAACAGCGTGGTGACCGCGGACCCGAAACCGACGAACAGCCCGGCGCCGACGAGCGCCAGCCCGAGCAGCAGCGATCCGACTGCGATCCCCCGGTACACGATCGTCCACTTGAACGGGTTACGAAGCCCCATACCGCAGTGGCAGTCACTGGATTCGTATAATCACTGTGGAGAACGTGTCGAATCAGTGACTGAAACGCCAGTCGCGGTCGGAGACGCATCGCGTGAGCGGTCGTGACGCTCCCCGTCCGATCGGCGCCCCCGCTCGAGCGACCGCGACGGAAATTACCTCGCGGCCGAGTTGCGATCTGGCGCGACTGTTCGCAACCTTCTTTATCGGTTCCGGCGAGTGATTCACTAGAGATGGCTGTACTCTGGCTGGACGAGATCAGTGCCGGCGACCTCGAGAAGGTCGGCGGTAAAGGTGCCTCCCTGGGCGAGCTGACGGGTGCGGGGCTGCCCGTTCCGCCGGGGTTCGTCGTAACCGCCGGGACCTATCGGTCGTTCATCGAAGAGGCCGAGATCGACGAGGAACTGTTCGACGCCGTCGACGTCGACGTCGACGACTCGAGCGCGCTGGCCGAGGCCGCCGACCGCGCGCAGGAACTCATCCTCGAAACCCCCTTCCCCGACGAGCTTCGCGAGGAGATCCTCGAGAGCTACGGCGAGGTCGGCGACGGCGAGGCCTTCGTCGCGGTCCGCTCGTCGGCGACGGCCGAGGATCTGCCCGACGCCTCCTTCGCGGGCCAGCAGGAGACGTTCCTCAACGTCACCGAAGAGGACCTCCTCGACCGCGTCCGGGAGTGCTGGGCCTCGCTGTTTACCCAGCGGGCGATCTACTACCGTCAGGAACAGGGCTTCGATCACTCCGCCGTCAACATCGCGGTCGTCGTCCAGCAGATGGTCGACGCCGAGAAGTCGGGCGTGATGTTCACGAGCCACCCCTCGACGGGCGACCCGACGATGATCATCGAGGCCGCGTGGGGGCTCGGTGAGGCCGTCGTCTCCGGCGCCGTCTCGCCGGACAACTACGTCGTCGACCGCGAGGACCGCGACGTCGACGTCACCGTCGCCGAGAAGAAGGTCAAACACGAGAAAGACGAGGCGACCGGCGAGACCGTCGAGCGCGAGGTGCCCCAGGACAAGCGCAACGAGCGAGTCCTCTCGGACGAGGAAATCGGCGCGCTGATGGACCTCGGCGAGCGCGTCGAGGACCATTACGGCGAACCCCAGGACGTCGAGTGGGCCATCGTCGGGAGCGACGTCTACATGCTCCAGTCCCGGCCGATCACCACCATCGACGAGAGTGCCGGCGATGGCGCGGACGCCGCCGACGCCGCCGGCAGCGCCGACGCCGCGGCCGGACTGACCGACGGCAGCGGCGTCCAGAGCGCCGAGGAGCAGACCGCCGCCTCGAGCGCGGGCGCCTCCGGCTCGAGTTCGGGCGAGGTGCTGGTCGACGGCCTGGGCTCGAGTCCCGGTCGGGTCAGCGGGCCCGCGAAGATCGTCACCAAGCTCGACGATCTGGCCAAAGTCGGCGAGGGCGACGTCATCGTCACCGAAATGACGATGCCGGACATGGTGCCCGCGATGAAGCGGGCCTCGGGGATCGTCACCGACGAGGGCGGCATGACCAGCCACGCCGCCATCGTCTCGCGGGAACTGGGCGTCCCCGCCATCGTCGGCACCACCAACGCCACGACCGTCCTGGAGGACGGCCAGGTCGTCACCCTCGACGGCGACAAGGGCTCGGTGCTCGAAGGCGAAGAGGTCGATCCCGAAGAGGAGACGGAGCCGGTCGAAGAGGTCCGGCCGCAGTCCCCGGTCAAGCCGATGACCGCGACCGAGGTGAAGGTCAACGTCTCCATTCCGGAAGCGGCCGAACGCGCGGCCGCGACCGGAGCCGACGGCGTCGGCCTCCTCCGGACCGAGCACATGATCCTCTCGCTGAACCAGACCCCCGAGAAGTTCATCGAAGAGAACGGCACCGACGCCTACACGAAGGAACTCGTCGAGGGGATCCGCGGCGTCGCCGACGAGTTCTACCCCCGTCCCGTCCGCGTCCGCACCCTCGACGCCCCCACCGACGAGTTCCGCCAGCTCGAGGGCGGGGCCGACGAACCCGAGGAACACAACCCCATGCTGGGCTACCGGGGCATCCGGCGTTCGCTCGATCGTCAGGATGTCTTCGCCCACGAACTCGAGGCGTTCCGGCGGCTCTACGAGATGGGCTACGACAACGTCGAGATCATGCTGCCGCTGGTCAACGACGCCGAGGACGTCTACCGCGCGAAAGAGTGCATGAAAGAGGCCGGTATCGACCCCGAGAAGCGCAAGTGGGGCGCGATGATCGAGACGCCGGCCGCGGCGCTGTCGGTCGAGGAACTGGCCGAGGCCGGCATCGACTTCGCCTCCTTCGGCACCAACGACCTCACCCAGTACACGCTCGCGGTCGACCGCAACAACGAGAACGTCGCCGACCGCTTCGACGAACTCCACCCCGCCGTGTTGCGCCTGATCGGCGACGTCATCGAGACCTGCCGGGAACACGGCGTCGACACGAGCATCTGCGGCCAGGCCGGCTCCAAGCCCGAAATGGTCCAGTTCCTCGCCAACGAGGGTATCACGTCGATCTCCGCGAACATCGACGCCGTCCGCGACGTCCAACACGAGGTCAAACGCGTCGAACAGAAACTCCTGCTCGATTCGGTCCGCTAACGGCCGCGATCAGCCGCCCTTTGGTTTCCGCCTCGAGTCGCCTGCCCCTCGAGCGACGACTCCGACGGACCGTCCGGTCCCGCGGGCGCCGTCACCACGAGTACGTCTGCCCCGCAATGACGAGGAAGCCGAGGCCGACGCCGAGGACCGCGACCGCGACCGCGGCCCCCAGCAGCCGAAGCAGATCCGTCAGCAGCGTCGGATACTCCGGCTGGGGCTCGAGGTTCGCGACGAGAACCGAGACGAACGCGCCGATCCCGAGGGCACACAGGCCGGCGATCGCCGGACCGAACCAGCTCATAGGCTCGGTGGAACGGCCGGCGACCTATAGCCTGCGGCCGGGGAAAGGCCCATGCCGACGGCCGCCGTCCGTTCGGCCATGAGCGATCGCTCGGACGAGGTGACCGAGAGCCGGGACCCCGCCGCCACTGACGATCTCCTCGAGGAGACGGACCGACTGCTCTCGGAGTCGGGCGCGGACGCCGCCGGGAACGAGCCGGCGGCCCCGATCGACGACCCGCTGGGCGAGTCGGGGCTCGGCTCCGATGCCGGAGTGGATCGCGCCGCCGACGCCGATCAGCCGGCCGACGACGGCGACGGCTCGCGGTCGTGGCTCGCACCGATCACGTCGCGGCTCTCGCTGGGCCGGTACTTCTCGCCGAAGGCATACCTCGCACTCGTCGCGCTGCTGGGGACCGGCCTGCTGGGCGGCGCGACCGTGCTGCCCGTCGCCGGCCGACTGATCGGGATGTTCGGCGTCGCCTTCCTCGTCGGCCTCGTCGCGTCGAAGCGGCGCTATCTCGAGGTGGGAATCGCCGGCGTCTCGGTCGGCGGCGTCGCCGCGGTGCTGAACAACGCCGTCCTCGCGGCGGTCGGCTCGGGTCAGTCGCTGGTCGCCGTCGGCGCGACCGTCGGGCTGCTCGCGGCCGTCGCGGGCTACTACTTCGGCCGCGACCTGCGCGACGGGCTCGCCCGAGAGGTCTAACCGTTGGTCGTCAGCTCCCAGCCGCGTTCGGTCCGCCGGACGACGCCGTTGTCTGCCATCACCTCGAGGAGTTCGGCGACGACCTCCCGCGGAGCGTCGATGTCGTCGCTGAGTTCGCCGACGGACTTTGGGTCGGTCCGGACGCTCGCGAGCAGGTCGGCGTAGATCCGGCTCTCCGGGCCGGCACCGACGGTTTCCGAAACGCGATCGAGGACTTCACAGAGCTGGCCCTGTACCCAGCGCTGGGCCAGCGACAGTTCGTTCTCCAGTTGCTCGAGGTCCTCGAGCGTCGCGAGCAGGTCGTCGAGGTCGTCCGTATCGTCCCAGGAGACGTCCATCGAGAGGTGCCGACAGGTGGCGATATCGAAGCTGCTGTTGGCCGGATACGCGCTTTTGCTGGCGAAGCCGTACGGGGAGACGTTGACCTCCAACCGGACGTTCCGAGCGATATGAAAGTACTTCCGTCGCTGGTCGTCGACCCGGCTCTCGACCAACCCCGCCTCCTCGAGTTTCCGCAGGTGTTCGATGACCGCCTTGGGACTCACGCCGATGTACTCCGAGATCTCGGTCACGTAACACGGTTTGCGGGCGAGCAACCGAAGGATCCGTCTCCGGTTTTCGTTCCCGAGCAAATCCAACAACGCGGCGGAATCCATCGAGCGTGGGTAAGTGGTCACCGCTGAAAAGCGTGTCTGCTCGCCGTACCCGAGACGGCGAGCGGGTCGTGGGGGGCGACGGCGGTGGTCGTCAGAATCGGTTGGCCCCGAATCACCCGCGGACTAGCCGTCGGCTTTCTCGTCGGTCGTCTTCCCCGAGCCGGACGACGGCGGCGACGTTCCGGGCGACTCGCCGGCGGGCCCGTTCCCGGTCGACTGATCGCCCGGGACGGCGCCGGCGGACTGACCGCCGGAGCCGTTCGCAGCCCGTTTCCCGTCGGATCCGGCGTTATCCGGCCCGTTTCCCGGTGCCCCCTTCCCCGGATCGGCCGCCGGACCGTTCGAACCGTCGCGGTTTTCCGGCGGGCCGGCGTCGTCCGGCGGCCCACCGCCGTTGGCCAGCCCGCGAGCGACGCCGCGGACGCCGGGTCCGCCCCGTTCAGACGCGTTCTGACGGGCTGCAGCGGCGTTCTCGCGGAGGTCGGCGAGCCGGTCCTGTGCCACGCCGACATCGGCGGCGCGGCGTTCGGTCCGTTCGATCGACCGTTCGAGACTGGCGATCTCGACCGCTACCTTCGCCATCCGTGACCGATAGGCGCCCGTCGAGAGGGAGTCGTTCTCGGAGGCGGCCTCAAGGCGCTCGCGCTCGGCCTCGAGATCGGCCAGCCGCGACTCGAGTTCGGCGGTTCGGTCGGTGAGCAGCCGGGTTTCGTTGTCGGCGTTCTCGATGGCGACGTCGAACAGTTCGGCGTCGACTGTGCTTTCCGTATCGGCCGCGCTCGCCTGCAGGAGGGTCCCGACGGAGGCGTTCTCCGCCCCCGACTCGTTCTGGACGGCAGCGGGCTCGGCGAACGGACTCACGACGGCGCCGCTCGCGAGCGGCGCGACCGTGAGGCCGACTGTGAGGGCCACTAGGAGGGCGACCGACCGAGTGGTTGTCATCGTGTGTGTCGTCCGCGGGAACATAGTAAAAAGACGGACCTTCGTTCGGACCGTTTATTCGATCACATCGACGGCCGAGACTCCGTTTGAGCGTTCAAGCCGGCCTGAAGTCCCGTCGTTTCCGATCGGCTGCCGTCGACGATCGGGCGTCGCGAACGGTTCGATCGCCGACCGTTCGAACCGTTTCGAGGGGCTCGAAACCCTCGGCGGCGTCGACGCACTCGCCGAACCACCGAGCGGACGCGACCCGAGATCGCACCACGCTCCGCCGACGGAACGGTCTGTTAGCGCGTCGGTTTAAACCTGTCCGAAAAAGGTTATATCGTTGCGCCACTTGTCACCAAATACCATGTTCGAGGTGTTTTCGCGGAGCTACTATCTCGGACGGCTCTACGTGACCCCCACCGACGGGAATCGCGCACTCATGCACAGCGAGCAACACGAACGACTCAACGAGGAGGTGTACGCCAGCGGCGAGGGCCTCGAGCCGCTCGACGCGCCGCTCGTCATGAAACTCGAGTCGCGACACTTCGCGGTTCACGGGGACGAGACCGTCCCGACCAACACGCTCGCGCTCCCCGAGTCGACGCTCGAGGGGACCGACGTCAGGAACCCGCCGTCGCTCCGGGAGGTGTTTCTCGCCCGGCGCGGCCGCGCCCGCCAGCTGCTCGAGTTCGCCGGCGGCTGGCGACCCGACCCGGCCGGGACGGAGCCGTCCAACGCCGGAACCTAGAAGTAGGCTCGCTTCCCGTTTTCCGCCGAATGATCGACGAGTTGCTCGGCCGCGCGTCGCTCAAGGAGCGCATCGCGAACCTCGAGGACGAAAACGAGCGGTTACGAGAGCGCTACGAGGCCGAGTCCGACCGCCGGGCCGAGGCGGCCACGGCGAGACAGGAGGCCGAACGGCGGGTCAACCGCCTCGAGGACCGGATCGCCCAGCTCGAGGGTGAACTCGAGCGGGGCGACGGCGCCGACGACGGCGTCGCCGTCCGCCGTCGGACGCAGCTGCGGGGGGCGCGTCTCGAGGCGGTCCTCGACCGACTGGACTCGTTCCGGACGGGCCCGGAGGGCGCGCTGACCGCGGCGGTCGACGAGGCGGGACTGCCCGACGCGGTCCGGTCCGATCTCGAGGAACCGCTGGGCGACCGGATCGCGCTGCTCGAGGACGCCGCGCCGTGTCTGTGCTGCGTCGACGACGCCGGCCTGATCGCGGTGACCCTGTCGCCGCCGGTCGAACCGACCCGCGAGCCGACGTGGGACGACGGGTTCGTCGTCGACCGCGAGCGCTTCCTGCCGACCGGCCGCCACGCCCTCGCGCTGGTTCGGACGGACCTGTTCGCGCTCGGCGTCTACGACGGCGACGAGCGGGTCGACTACCGCGGCTTCGAGAGCGACGTCAAGGGCAGCCACTCGAAGGGCGGGTTCTCGCAGGCCCGGTTCGAGCGGATCCGCGACGAGCAGATCGACGACCACCTCGAGCGCTGTCGGGAGGCCGTCGCGACGGCCCGCGACGAGGTCGACCGACTGTTCGTCGTCGGCCAGCGCGGCGTCGTCGACACGCTCGTCGAGGAGGCGGGGCTCGAGCCCGCGGGGACCGCCGCGGTCGACGCGACCGGAACTCCCGAGTCGGCGCTCGCGGATGCTTATCGGTCGTTCTGGACGACGGAACTGCGAGTCCTCTAGTAGCCGCCGCCGTCCTCGAAGCAGCGACCACAACGGTCCGCGTCGTCGGCCTGTTCCACGGGGATCAGCCGGAGATCCTCGTGGGAGACGTGGGAAGTCGCACCGCAGGTCGTCTGGAAGTCCGAGCGACCGCGTTCGTGCTTGTGGATCTTGTTCGTCGTCTCGTTCAGGACGCCATTCATGGTACGTGGTGCCACACCGCGCGGAAATAAGTCTACCGACCGTTGAACTCCGGCACGGAGTCGATGCAGCCCCGACGGCGATCCGAAACGGTTCCCGGTTCGTCCGAAGCTCGTCGGCAGGTATCGGCGATCGGTAGCGTCTCGCCGGCCGGTCCGAAGCCGGACGGTGCCGCCCTCGAAAGAACGGCTTACGCGGTTCCGGCCGGACCGATCCGACACGTTTTCGTCGTCGAAGCCGTATCGGCGAACGGCCATGTCCGATTTCGAAACCGTCACGTGCGAGCAGTGTAGTGACGATTTCACGGCGCATCCGGACTCCAACGCGGCCGAACGCGGATTCTGTAGTCCCGCCTGCGCGCTCGAGGCGAACTGATCCCGACGACCCGTTTCTTTCGGCGGCGCTCGCGCCGAGCAGCCGCCGGTTCGACCCGTCCTCAGTCGGTCGGCGGCTGCTCGGCCGCGTCGGCCGGAACGGAGTCGGAAGCCGGCGCGGCCGTCGCCGCCGTCGCGTCGCCGCTCGAGAGGGCCCCGATCGAGGCGACGAGGACCGCGCCGACGAGGACGAGCCCGCCGGCGAGGGCGAACGCGGCCGCGTAGCTCAGGGTGGCGGCCCAGCCGCCGACGACCCCGCCGACGCCGCCCCCGATCGCGCCCAGCGCGACGTACGCGCCCAGCAGGTCGCCGCGGGCGGCCGGCGGCGCGAGCCTGGTGACGATCGCCGTCCCGACGACGGCGATTCCGGCCCAGGTGACGCCGAGGAGAGCGAGGAGGAGTCCGGCGGCCCCGAACGACGCCGCCGCGCCGAGCCCGGTCACCGCAAGGATCGCCGGGAAGAGAACCGCTCTGGCGGCGAGCGTCCCCGACTGCAGGAGCCGGCCGTCGTACCGCGCCGAGAGCCGCCCGGCCGCGCCGTAACAGGCCGCCGAGCCGAGGCTCGAGGCGAGATAGCACGCGAAGACCTGCCCGGAGTCGAAGCCGAGATCGGTCAGGAACAGCGGGAGCGGAGCCCAGAAGGCCGCCGATCCGGTGAAGAAAAAGAGGCCGGCGACGAAGTAGGTCGTCAGCGCGGGGTCGAACCGGGTCGCGAGCCGCCGCGGGTCGATCCCCCGCGTCGTCCAGTAGAGCCGGGCCGGCGAGAACGCGACCGTCGCGCCCTTGACGCCGCGGCTCGAGGCCGCGAGGAGCCGTCCAATCCGGCGGGCGGCGCGGTCGTCCGTGACGTGGGCCGACGGGTCGGGCCGAGGGAGGGTCCGCGCCGCGAGGACCGCGCTCACCGCGGCACAGGCCGCGAGCAGCCAGAACAGCGCCCGCGTCACGTCCTCGGTCGGGAGGAATCGACCCCCGACAGCCGGCCAGACCGTCCCGAGGACGAGCCCGCCGGCCCAGCCGTAGCCCTGATAGGCGTTTACCAGTCCGATCCGTTCGCTCCAGGCGGACTCGGGGGCGTCGTCGACGACCAGCATGGTCAGGACCGGCCCGACGGAGGAGACCAGCAGCCAGAGGACCGCGTTCGCCGCGATGACGGCCGAAATCGAGCGCAGGAACGGGATCGCGGCAAGCGAGCCCGCGACGCCGGCGAGCGTCGCGAGGACCAGTAGCCGACGGCTGTCGACCCGGTTCGCGGCGCGCCCGAACGCGATCGCGCCGGGGGCACCGACGGCGGCTGCCGTCGCGGCCAGTACCCCCAACTGGACCGGCGACGCCCCGAGTTGCACGATGTAGAGCGGGACCAGCAGGGACGCACCGCCGAACGCGACCGAGCCCAGCCCCCACGCCGCGAGCCAGCGATCCGACATTATTCACCGCTTACTTCCGGCCCGCTAATCCCTGACGGTTCGACGACGCGGACCGCTCCCGCTCGCGGGTCGAGCCACTTTAAGTAATCCCCCGTCTAGGTCCCGGTATGCGCGTCGCGATTCTCGCCCACGAACGGTTCCCCGACCGGGCCAAGACCGCCCTCGGGGTCCTCCGATACGCCGACCACGACGTCGTCGCCGTCCTCGACAGGGACACCGCCGGCCGTCGGGTCTCCGACTTCGTCCCGGACGTGCAGGACGCCCCGATCGTCGCGGGAATGACCGACCTCGAACCCGACGCCGTCGACGCACTCCTGATCGGCATCGCGCCGATCGGCGGCGGCCTCGAGGAGAGCTGGCGCGACGACGTCCGTACCGCTCTCGAGGACGGCTGTGACGTGATCTCGGGGCTGCACTACTTCCTGGCCGAAGACGAGGAGTTCGCCCGGCTCGCAGCCGAGAACGGCTGCGAACTGCGGGACGTCCGGAACCCGCCCGACGATCTCGCGGTCGCTGACGGCGTCGCCGACGCGGTCGACGCCGAGGTGATCCTCACCGTCGGGACGGACTGCTCGGTCGGCAAGATGACGACGACGATGGAACTGGCGCGGGCGGCTCGGGCGGCCGGCCACGACGCCGCCGTCGTCCCGACGGGCCAGACCGGGATCGTGATCGAGGGCTGGGGAACCCCCATCGACCGCGTCGTCAGCGACTTCGCTGCCGGTGCGGTCGAGGAGATGATCCTCGAGGTCGGCGACGACCACGACTACCTCTTCGTCGAGGGGCAGGGCAGCATCGTCCACCCGGCCTACTCGCCGGTCACGCTCTCCATCCTCCACGGCTCGATGGCCGACTCGCTCGTCCTCTGTCACGAGGCCGGCCGGGAGGCGATCCACGGCTACGAGTCGTTCGCGCTGCCGTCGATCCCGACCTACGTCGACCTCTACGAGAGCGTCGCCGCGCCGGTCGCCGAGGGGCGGGTCGTCGCCGGCGCGCTCAACACGTCGGGGCTCGCGGACGACGCGGCCGCCCGCGACGCCGTCGCCGAGTACGCCGACGCCCTCGGCGCGCCCGCCGGCGACGTCCTCCGGTTCGGCACGGACGACCTCCTCGAGGCGCTGCTATGAGCCTCGAGACGTCGTTCGAACGGCGGTCGCTCCCACTCGAGTACCCGTTCGGGATCGCCCGCGGGACCGCCACCGAGACCGAGGTCGTCTTCGTCAGGATCGAGGACGACGCGGGGCGGACGGGCCTCGGGGCCGCCGCCCCGTCGTCCCACTACGGCGAGACCGCGGCGACCGTCGAGGCCGTGCTGCCCGACCTGCTCGCGGTCGTCGAGGGGATCGGCGACCCCCACCTGCTCGAGCCGATCGAACGCCGCATGCGCGAGACGGTCCGGGGGAACCCGGCCGCCCGCGCCGCGGTGAGCGTCGCCTGTCACGACCTGGCGACGAAACGGCTCGATATCCCGCTCTACCGGTACTGGGGGCTCGACCCGACGGAGACGCTCGAGACCTCCTACACCATCGGCCTCGACGATCTCGAGACGATGCGCGAGAAGGCCGAGACGGCGCTCGATCGCGGGTTCGACACCCTGAAGGTCAAACTCGGGACCGAGCGCGATCGCGAGATCGTCCGGACGGTACGGTCGGTCGCGCCCGACGTTCGACTGTTCGTCGACGCCAACGAGGCCTGGACCCCCCGCGAGGCGGTCCGGAAGATCGACCTGCTCGCCGAGTTCGATCCCGCGTTCGTCGAACAGCCAGTCGCCGCGGACGACCCCGAGGGGCTGCGGTTCGTCTACGAGCGCTCGACCGTCCCGATCGCCGCCGACGAGTCCTGCCGGACGGTCGCGGACGTGCCCCGAATCGCGGACCGCTGTGACGTCGCGAACCTGAAACTGATGAAATGCGGCGGGCTCGGGGAGGCGAGACGGCTGATCGGTACCGCCCGCGCCCACGGCCTCGAGGTCATGTGCGGCTGCATGACCGAGTCGAACGCCTCGATCGCCGCGGCCTGTCACCTCGCGCCGCTGCTGGACTACGCCGATCTCGACGGCTCGCTGTTGCTGGCCGACGACCCCGTCGACGGCGTCCCCCTCGCCGACGGTCGGATCGCCCTCGACGCCCTCGAGCGGCCGGGAACGGGGGCTCGCTTCGCCTCGTCGTGAGCGGCGTATCCACGCCGTGTGTCGGTACGAATAACTAAATTTATTTACGTAACGGGGCGAAAGTCACCAGCGAACGGTAAGAGGAGAGACAGGTACGGATGCCCACTGACCTATCGCCCGACGGCACCCCCGCGGACGCGACCGGGACGGAGCCGCCCGATACGACGCCGCGGTACGTGTTGATCGTCGAGGACGACGAGGAACTCGCGGAGCTGTTGCGGATCTGGAGTCGGGACCGCTGTGGGAGCGACGCCCGGATCGACGTCGCCCACTCGATCGCCGGTTCGCCGTCCTCGGCCGTCGACGCGCTGCTCGAGGCCGGCGAGATCGAACCCGTCGGCGAACTCCTGCCGTCGGGCGACGGCTACGCCTGGCTACAGGCCGACGGGACCGACCCGATCGAGTCCGAGGACGGCGCGATCGCGATCTACGGCTTCACCTGTGAGACGTCCGAGCGGTACGTCACCGACGACGGCGGCGGAGTCGACTGCGTCGAACTCGCGGCCGCCCTCGAGTCCGCGTTCAAGTGAGCGCGTCCCACCACCGTCGGTGACTGTCAGGAACCCCGCAAGAGGGTTTCATACCGATCGCCGGTGTGTGACGCGTGGTATGTCTGATAGCGACGACGAGCGGACCGTGTCCCGACGACGGCTCCTGCGGACCTCGGCCGGAACGGCCGCGCTCTCGGCCGTCGGGAGCACTCGCGCCGACGACGGGGACGCGCGGGACGACCTCGCCCGGCGGTTCGGCCGCGACTGTCCCGACGCGACGATCGAGCCCGCCATGGCCCACTGCGAGGGGGCGAGCGCGGAGGGCTGTGCGGACGACCACCCGGCGACGGCCGACCTGCGGTCCGCGGTCGCGACCGCCCTCGAGAGCCGGGTTCCGGACGTCGACGCGCTGCTCGAGGCGGGCTACAAACCGTACTTCGATACGCTCGAGAGCGGGGACGACAGCTGGTCGCACTGGCTCAGCCCGGAATTCATCGGCGACGGCGACCTCCTGAATCCGGAGCGACCGGAATCGGTGCTGGTCGACAACGAGGCGTGGCGCTCGATCGGCGTCATGTTCATCGCGACGAGGGACGGCGAGCCCGTCGAACCGCCGCCGGCCGTGTACGGCGACGGCGACGCGGCCGCGGACCGCTGTTCGCCGTGGCACGCCCACACCGGTCTCCCGGGGCGGTTCGCGTGGTGGTTCTACCGACAGACCTACGAGGGGGACGCCCGGGAAGGCGACCTCGAGTTCCCCTGCCGGACCCCCTGTATGCTCCACGTCTGGACCGTCGACCATCCCGAGAGCGTCTACGCCCACGACGCGCCGCCGCGGGAGTACCGCGACGTCGAGCCCGCCGACGAACCGAACTTCGCTACCGACGCGGTCCCCGGCGAGGACCACCTGAGCTGGCACGCCCTGCCCGACGAGGTCGTTCCCGACGAATTGCCCGCCGATCTCGCCGAATTCGATCCGTCGGACTTCGACCCGTTCGGCGTCGATCTGGGGCCGTAAGCGTCGACGGCGCGGCTCCGAACGTTACTCGAGCCAGCCCTCGACCGCGGTCGCGATCCGATCGGCCGCCGCGTCGGGGCCACAGCGATCGGTGTCGATCGAGAGGGCGGCGACGGGGGCGTCGAACTCACGGTAGACCACGTGGACGCCCCGTTCGTCGATCGAGTCGGTGCGGGTGCGATTGCGCTCGAGGCAGGTCTCGAGGCTCGCGGTCAAACGGACGAACCGGGCCTCGCCAAGCGCCCGAATCCGGGTCTGCCACGCCCGCCGGTAGAAGGTGCCGTCGACCAGCGTCACGCCCGCCGCGGGCGCGTCGGCGACCCGTTCGGCCACCTGCTCGTAGGTCCGGCTCGAGAAGTCGTCGGAGTGGACGGTCCGGACCGGGATCGAGTGCGCCTCGAGCCGGTCGCGGACGCGGGCCGTCACGGTGGTCTTGCCCGCGCCCGGCGGGCCGCAGAGAGCGACGATCACGGTCCCCGGTAGCCGCCGGACGGTTACGAACCCCGGGGATCGACGGCCGTCAGTTCCGGACGACGTCCGACGGGGTCCCGGAAAGTTCCGCGAGGCACTGCCGACAGTACGTATAGAACGGGTCGTTTGCCGTTCCACAGACCGGACACTGCCGTCGCTTCGGGTCGGATGCCGTCGCCATGGACGGAAGTCGGGGCTCGAGTCGGATAGTGCCGGGGCCCACGCCTGCAAGCGTCGCCGCCCGCCGGCGACGCGGCGTAAAGTACTCGCCCGAGAGCCCCGATCGCGAGACCGACGTGGACGGGGAGCGATCACCGCTCCTCGCCGTAGGTCACGTCGAAGGGACCCTCGTCGGGGTTCTTCTGGGGGACGAACGGGCCGACCGACGCGGTGCGTCGCGTGACGGTCGCGGTCCGGAGGATGTACGAGACCAGCAGCGCCAGCGGCGAGAGGACGACGACGATCAGGACGGCGACGACGTAGGGCAGCGCGGCGACGTTGAGGCTCGGACCGGTGAAGTCGGCGTAGAGGAGGCCGACGAGGATCGCCGACAGGATCGCCGGGACGCCGCAGTAGATCGTCAACTGCGAAAACCGGGTCAGCTCCCGCTGGAGGTAGGTCGTCTTGAACTGTTCTCGGGCGATATTGAACAGCTTCAGGGAACCGGTCAGCTCGTCGAGTTGCGCCTTCGCGGCCGGCGAGAGCGACTCGTCGTAGTCGTTGCGCAGATGGGTCGCGACGTACAGCTGCCAGCCCTCGTCGTAGTGAATCGCCGCCGAGACGGCCGAGAAGGTGTCGAAGTCGGACCGGTCGAGCGTGTCGTCGACCCGGTCGGCCCGTTCTTTGACGCTGTCAGTGTATCGGACGACCGCCTTCCGGACCTCGTCGTCGTGATCGGCGACGGTGTCGGCGAGTTCGGCTGCGTCGTCCCGGATCGTCTCGATGATCAGCTCGAGGACCCGCGTCGGCGTGACCGGCGTGGCGGGGACGGCGGCCTCCTCGGCGACGTCCTGCCGGAACGAGACGACGCCCCCGAACCGGTCGCGGGCCTTCCCGGCGGCGCCGAACTCCTGGGAGAGGATGAGCTGGTTGACCGAGACGACCAGCGTCACCAGCGAGAACGTCCCCGCGATCATGCCGCTTGCGACGCGGGTGACGGAGTTCGGGTCGACGAAGCTGATGACGCCGAGTTCGTGCAGAGAGACGATCAGCGCGAGGATGACGGCCGAGAGCAGCGCCGTGACGGCCAACCGATTCCCCTGAATCAGAAACCACTCGTGGAACCGCGTCAGCGGTCCCCCCGACCCGCCCGTGTCGGCCCCGTAGGACTCGAGCGTCTCGTCGGTCTCGGAGGGCATGGAGCTACGTTCAATCGACCCGACAATAAGGGCCTGCGTTGCACACATCGACGAGGGCCGTCCCGCACCGTCGCGGACCGCCCTCGAGCCGGCGCGAACGGAGACGACACGGCGGCGTCGAACGCTGTCGCTTCAGGGCCCACACTGAAATGCGTCCGCGGTGTCCTCGAAGACATGCTCGGGACCGGAATCGACTCGCGCACGGGGACCGGGTCGCGATGACGCGCTCGGAGCCGACGAGCCGGCGGCGACTGCTCGCGTCGCTCGGCGTCGGAGCCGCGACCGCGGCCGCCGGCTGTACCGGCAGCAGCGGGCTCGGCGGCGATCCGACCTACGAGAGCGGCAACGTGGGCCCGATAAACGCCAGCAACGTCTCGAGCAGGAACGCCACGCAGATGTCCGCGGCCTCGTCGCTGGCCCAACAGCAGCCGAGCAGTTCGGTGACGCCGCTCGACGCCCTCGAACTGGTCGAACACGAGTTCGTCGTCGAGGACGGCTACCTCGGCTCGACCGTCCAGGGGACCGTTGCCAACACCGGATCCGGCCGGCTCCAGCTCGTCGAGGTCCGGACCCGGATCTACAACGACGACGGCGACCTCCTCGGCCGGTACTTCGCCAGTACCGGCGACCTCGAGGGCGGCGATACCTGGGCGTTTCAGGTCGTGGTCCTCGAGGCGCCCAGCGACGTGGCCGCCTACGACATCACGGTGCTGGGAACCCCCTCGTGATCCCGCGTCCTCGAACTCAGTCCCGCGTGCCGTCGACCAGTTCGTCGGCGACGCCGTCGTAGACCGCCTCGGAGCCGACGGCGAGGGCGTAGGCCGGTCGCCCCTTTCCCGTCGGCGACGTCTCCGCGGGGGGGACCTCCTCGACCAGTTCCTCCTCCTCGAGGCGGTAGAGCGACCGGATGACGTCGGCCTCGGAGATCGTCCCGACGACCTCTTCGACGTCCGAGAGCTGCTGCTTGCAGTGCTGTCTGACTTCGTGGGTCTGGACCGGCGTCTCGCCCCCGTCGGCGAGGTCAGCGAGGCCAAGCAGGACGGCCTGATTGGTCAGGGTTATCGATTCGAACCGCGAGGCGTTGCTCATAGCGGTACTTGATCGTGAACGATGGTAACAGTTTCTCCCGACTACAGGAGCAGAAACGGAATCGGGTCGGCGACGCTCGCGGTCGCCGTGACGCACTCGACCCGCCGGAGACTCAGGCGCTCTCTTCGTCCTGCAGTTCCGCGAGTTCGGCTTCGACCTCGTCCTGATCCTCGCCCTCGAGGTCGGTCAGTTCCGCCTCGTCGACGTCGCCCGCCGCCTCGGCCTCCGCGTCGGACTCGCCGGCCCCCACGTCGGACTTCAGCGTCTCGAGTTCGGCCTCGACGCCGCTGTCGGTCTCTAACTGCTCGAGTTCGCGGTCGATGTCGTCCGTGTCCGAGAGGACGTCGTCGAACGCGCCCGACTCGTGGAGTTCGTCCATCGCGGCGGCCCGGGCCTCCATGTCCTCGGTCTGTTCCTCGGCGCGTTCGATCGCGCGGCCGACGTCCTCGAACTCCTCGCCGGTGGCGGTCATGGCTTCCGAGACCGTCGAGCTGGCCTTGGCGGCCTCGTGGCGGGCCTTCATCGTCTCCTTCTTGGTGCGGAACTCCTCGATGCGGCTCTGGAGTTCGTTCTTCTGGTCGATCAGCCGGTCCTGCTGGTTCTGCAGGTCCGAGATCTGGCGCTCTAAGTCCTCGATCTGGTTCATCTTCGTCTTCTTCTTCTCCAAGGCGCGTCGCGCCAGGTCCTCCCGGTCTTGCTTTACCGCCGTCCGGGCCTGATCGTTGTGTTTCTCGACGTTCTCCTCGAGGCGGCGCTTCTGCATCTCGAGGCGCTTTTTCTGCGTCGTGAGATCGGCGATGCCGCGTTTGACCTGCTGGAGCTGGTCGCGCATCTGCTCGTAGGAGTAGTCGAGCGTCTCGGTCGGATCCTCGGCCCGGTTGAGCACCGAGTTGAGTTTCGACCGGATGACGTAGGAAGCCCGAGAGAGGATGCCCATGTTCGCTACGTATTGCTCGCGGACCTTAAAAATGTCACTTCAAGAATATCCAATGTCGACCGGCGGAGCCGAACCGCCGTTGCCGACGGGGACGCGGACCGGCCCTATCTGTCGACATCGATCGATTTGACCGCGAGCGAGTCGTCGACGACGATCGTCGCCGTTCCCGCGTCGCCCTCCACCGCGAGTTCGATTCGGACCGGCTCCCGGGACTCGACTCGGGTCGTCGGCGCGGGCAGTTCCCAGTCCAGGCGCGCGAGGTCGATCCCGACGTCGGAAAGCGCCGCGGCGACGCGACCGTCCCGGAGCAGCGGCGAGAGCGGGTCCACGCCGACGAGGAACGTACAGGTGTCGCACGTGATCTCGACGAGATCGGCCGCCTCATCGGTCTTGAGGCGCGGGTCGACGGTCGTCGTTCCGGCACAGAAGGGACACTGGCCGGTGCGGGCCAGCCCGACGTGGAAGCGGGCGCGGCGCGCGGTTTCGCGCGCGACGGCGTCCGCGCTCCGCCCCGCGAAGCCGTTCGTCGGGAACGGGTACGTGAAGCCGGGCCACTCCTCGCAGGCCGAACACGCGACGGTGACGAACCCCCGTTCGTACCGCAGGACCGCCGTCGCGGACGCCCCCGACGCCGGCCGCACGTACCTCACGGCCGGCCAGCGCGTCGCACACGTCGAGGGGGCCGACGGGGCCTCGAGTTCGGAGCGGGACGACGCGCCCGATATCGCTGCCGAGAGCGACGCGACGCAGCCGGTCGCCGGTAGCGGTGGGGGACTCGCCGCAGTGCAACGCGCTGCGTTCGGGACCTGCGTCGGCGGCGCCGTCGCCGTCCTCGGACCGATCGTCGTCTCCCGATCCGCCGTCGCGCTCCTGCTGGTCGCCGGGGTCGCGCTCGCGGTCGGCTGGCACGGCTGGCTCGCGGTCCGCCGGACCGCCGAACGACGTCCCGGCGGCCTCGGCGTCGCGATCGGCCTCGGGCTCGTCGTCGCGGCCGTCCGTTCTACCGGGGCCGGCGCGCCCCTCGAGGTCGGAACACAGGCGCTCGGCGGCCTCGCCCTCCTCGCCGGCTTCGCCGCCTACGCCGTCCTCGGCGAGTACGAACGGCACCGTTTGCGCGAGTCGTTCCCCGCCTTGCGGGTCCGCTCCTGAACGCGGCACGAACCGCCGACTCGAGTCCGCCGACGCCGGGATTGATGTGTGCCGGTTCGGAACGATCCACCATGAGCGACGTCCTGATACCCGGCGGTCGCGACGTCCGGGGGACGCTCGAGGAACCGACCGACGAGCCGCGGGCGGTCGTCGTCGCCTGCCCGCCCCATCCCCAACAGGGCGGCTCGCGCAGCGACCGGCGGCTCCGCGCGGTCTCGACGGCACTCTGCGAGGCCGGCATCGCCTGCCTGCGGTTCGATTACGGCCCGTGGGACGAGGGCTACGGCGAGCGGGAAGACGTCCGCAACGTCGTCCGGTGGGCCCGCGAGGAGTACGATGGCGACGACGGCGACCGCCCGGTCGGCGTCTTCGGCTACAGCTTCGGCGCGTCGCTGGCCCTGCTGGCCGCGGCCGACGCCGACCCCGACGCCGTCGCCGTCCTCGCGCCGGCCGCGCGACTCGCCGACGACCTCGACGCGCTCGCGGCGATGGACGACCTCGAGGCCCCGCTCTCCGTCTGTTACGGCGAGCGCGACGCCACCGTCGACTGGGAGCCGATCGTCGAGCGGGCCGACGCGCGCGGCGACGAGACGGCGGCGTTCGACGGCGATCACTTTTTCCTCGGCACGCACGACGAGATCGCGGCAGCGGTCGCGTCGTTCTTCGAGCGGACGCTGTGTGCGTCGGCCTGAGGACCGACGTATAAAAGGAGGATCGGGCCTCGACGACGGACGGTTAGAACGGGGGACTGTAGTCCTCGTACTCGTCCATCTCCTCCATCTCGTCGGTCTTCGACGGCATCACCGCGGCGCGCGGACCGCCGGAGCGGACGACCTCGACGTCCTCGAGCCCGTCGACGCTCTCGGGGAGCTGTCGTTCGATCGCCTTCATCGTCATCGGCGCGATGCCACAGCCCGAGCAGGCACCGCCGATCGCGACGGTCGCGGTCCCCGCCGCCTCGTCGACGTCGCGAATTTCGAAGTCGCCGCCGTGTTGCTGGATCTGCGGGACGTTGTTGCTCAGGTAATTCCGCGCCTGTCGTTCGAGGGTTGTTGCGCTCATGACGATCGAACGTACGCGGCCTATTATCATAAATCTGTCCTTTTAGGTAGTCCTAAAAACAACCTATATGGGCCCTCTAACACCCGTATATGCACCATCACTCTACGTTTATAATTTCGTTCTGGTCTTTTCGGGTCGCCTAAAACCGGACCGCGAACCGCGGTCGCGCACCGCGGCGCGGTTTCCCCGACCCGCGTTCCGGACTCCTTACCCTGAGAGAGGAACGTGAGGCTCGCGGTATCGTCGATCCATCCAGATGGAACGGCGGAACGACTCGAGCGAAAAGACGAACGCCGACCGAGAGAAGCCGCGACTGCCCGCGACGGCTCAGTCCCGTCCGTGGCGGGTCAGGCACTTCGGCAGCCCGATCAGTTCGACGGGTTCGGAGTTGTCGGGCGAGTAGACGACCATCTGCCCTTTCTCCATGTAGGGGACCTTGGACTCGAGGTTGCTGGGGATGTTGACGCTCTTGATGGCGTCCTCGTCGCCGAGGTTGAGGACGACGGTGGTGTTGATCTGCTTGAAGACGGCGTCGTGGATGTCCTGGGGGTCCTGGGTGATGAGAAAGAGGCCGAGTCGCTCCTTGCGGCCCTGTTTGGCGGCCTCGGTGAACTTGCTGATGACCTTGCCGGCCTGGACCGAGTCGGCGTCGGTCAGGAAGTTGTGGGCCTCGTCCATCCCCAGCAGGAGCGGGGTCTCCTTGATCCGGTCGTAGTCGGGGTCGTTCGAGAGCTTCTGATCGATGAGCAGCGAGGAGACCGCTAGCACGATCGTCTCCGTCGCCCGACTGTCGTTGATGTGGTAGGTCGGGACGACGGTCAGCCCGCCGGGGCGGACGAAGTCGCCGACCAGGTCGGTGATCGGCCGGGCGTCCTGGTCGAAGACGTCGTTGAAGCCCAGCACGCGCCGGCGGACGGCGTCGAAGGTCGCCTCGTGGACCCGCCCGGACTCGTCGAGTTCCTCGCGCAGGGCGGGGTCGTCGAGGAACGTCGTGAACTCCTCGTAGGTCCCCTCCGAGCCGTACTGTTTGCGGAATCGCGGCAGGAGCACGCTGACGAGCGCGCCGTACTGGTTATCGTTCAGGCCGCTGCCCGCGACCAGCCACGGGTTGTCGTGGACCATCGAGAACGGGATCGTGAACTCGACCTGCCGGGCGCGGTGGTGGCCCGCCGCGTACGACGCCGACCCGACCTTCGGGACGAACGCGGTCGTGTCGTCGTGGCCGCCGTAGGCGATCCCCTCGCGCTCGAGGCGGCGCGCGAACTCGTCGTCCAGGTCAGGGTTGTCGTCGTGCATCTGGGCGTACTCGTCCTGGGGGTCGAACTGGACGACGGCGGGGGTGACCTCGCGGCCGTCGGCCATCGGGTAGGTCCGCTCGTCCGCGAGGTACTGCCGCAGGATGTTCTTCGCGCCGTGGGTCTTCCCCGACCCGGTCCCGCCGGCGATCAGGGTGTGCCGGAAGACCAGCGGATCGCCCGCGTCGTAGTCGTCCTTGAGCCGGTAATCGATGGTGGGCGGCGAGGCGGCGGTTCGGACCTTCTCGCCGCCGACCGAGAGGTGACCCAGGAAGACGCCGTCGTCGGGCATCTTCAGCCCGGTCTTGATCTCCGCGGTGTCGTCGGCCTGCCGGATCACCGTCTGGGGTTTCGGGACGCGGTCGGTCATCCGCCGTTTCAGTTCCCCGTCGTCGTCGTAGAGGACGGCGACGGGCTCGAGTTCGGCGACGAACTTGTAGTCGGACTCGTCGATGTCGTCGGTCCGCATCGCCCGGCGGGCGTGGATCTCCGTCGCGTCGTCGGCGTGGTACTGCTGGGCGTATTCCAGTCCCGTGATCCGACAAAAGAGCGTCTCGCCGTCGGGGTAGGACGCGAGCAGGTAGCTCCCGATGCGGACCGACGAGCGGTTCCCGCGGGTGACGTAGGCGCGGAGGGTGGTGTCGTCGCCGTCCTCGGCGACGCGCAGTCCCTGCGAGACGCAGATCGTCCCGATTCCGACGTCCTCGCCGCTGGGCTCGACGCTCGTCGACTCGAACCCGTCGTCCGCGTCGGTCGTCGAACTCGTCGCCGCGCCGTCGCCGTCCGAAGACGCCGGCGACGAGTCCGCCGCGCCGTCGTCAGTGCCGGCGTCGGCGTCGAAATCGCCGAAGTCTCCCAGGTCGCTCATATCACTCCCATCAGACCGGGTCCTGAAACGCGTTTCCCTCCAGTCGGACGGACTGTTTATCAGCGCCGACGGTCACGGGCGACTATCAGAACCGCGGTTCCCAGTGCCAGGACCGCGAGCGCGGCCCCGATCGTCATGCCCGGAACCGGCGCTTCGCGGTCGCTCGCGGCGGCGTCGGTATCGTTCGCGTCCCCGTTCGAGTCGAACTCGCCGTCGCGCTCGAGGTCGTCGGGATTGGGGTGGTCGAACGAGCCGAGCGACTCGTTGCCGCCCGCGATGGCGACGGTCGCGGACTCGTCGACGACGGCGGGCGGATAGTCGCCGGTCAGCGCCACGTCGCTCTCGCCGAACGAGATCGGCGTGGTGCCCGCCGGCGCGTCCTCGGCGACGCGGACGGTCAGCGTCGCGATCGTCCCCGAGCCGGTCGTCCCGCCGGCGGCCGGTTCGCGGCGCTGCTCTATGACCGCCGTCCCCGCGTCGTCGGCGATCGTCGTCGCCGTCTCGACCTCGGTGTCCTCGCCCTCGAGCCACGGCCCCCGCTCTATGTCGGTGACCGTGAGGTACTCGGGGTCGTACTGGGCGATCAGCGCGACCGCCGTGACGCCCTCGCCGCCGTGGCCGCCGCGGCTCTCGAGCGAAACGGCGAGTTCGACCGTCTCGCCGGGGTCGGCCTCGAGTTCGGTCCGGTCCGGGGAGACGACGGCGACCTGATCGATCGCGGCGACGCTCGGGACGGCGGTGATCGACGCCAGCGAGAGGACGGCCGCGACGACGATGACGGCGACGGCCCCGCGGGCGTCGCTCGGCGGTCCGCGAGCGCGGTCGCCGTCGTCGGCCGACGTCATGACTCGATCGGAGCTACGGACGAGGCCCGCTTACAGGTTCCGGATATCGCGGTCGGCAGGTCGGAGCGGGGAGCGAAACGAACGGGCGTTCGACGGTTGGGAGAAGCAGTCGTGACGGGGAGGAGGTGGGGAGACGCAATCGGACCGGACGCGGTCGAATCGGCGGTTACTGGACGATCGAGACGGCCTCGTCGTATCGGGTCACCAGTCCCGACTCGGGGTCGTAGTTGAGGACGTCGACCGCCGCCATCGCGGGGAGGTGGGAGTGGTGCAGCGAGATCGCCGCGCGGTCGGGGTCGGCGAAGGGGCCGTCGGGGGTCGCGAGTCGGCCCGCCAACTGCTCGACCGACTGCGGACGGTCGCCGTCGGCGAGGACCGAAAGCAGACGCATCCGGACGGGATCGACGAGCGCCTCGAGCAGTTCCGCGCCGTCACCGTCCCCGCAGAACTCGAGCAACACCGAGAGGTCGGCGGGGTGAACCGGCGACTCGTCGACGAGTGCGACGCCGTCCTCGTCCCACTCGAGGACGTCGTAGTCCGCGAGCCGCGGCAGGTGGTTGTGGACGAGGCTGATGCGGACCTCGCGTCGCCGTCGGTCGGTGTGGTCGTCCGTCGCGCCCCGCTCGACCAGCGCGGTCGTCAGTTCCGACAGGGAGAGTCGCGTTCCGCGAGCGCCGAGGATCTCGAGGAGGCGAAGCCGACGGGGATGGCGAAGGATCTCGTAGCACTCCGTCGGGACGTTCGCGAGTGGGTGGGGTACGTCGTCGCCGCCGAGGTGAGCGTCCGAACTCATTACACACACCAACCCCTGCATCGGGCATAAGCCCGTTTCCAAAACGATTTGGGCCGCAAGTCAGCTGTTACTCCCGTAACCTCTGAGTACCGGACCGAAGAAGTAAATATCACCGGATACAGCGCATCTGTGGCGAAAATACGACTCTTCGAATTCGAAAACTGTCGCTTCGCCGCGAGTCTCAGGAATCGGTTTCCGTCGATCGAGCGGACCGGTACGGGAGTATTACGTCGTTCGAGCCGTGGTGGTTGTCACCGTATCACGATATTACCGGCCGCGCGACGGCCCAGCAGAGCGGCGATGGGAGGCGAGGCGACGGCGGTCGCTCGAGGACCGGCCGGCGACCGAGCGCTCGTGGGAGTCGGCGGAGCGTGGCGGGCCGAGCCCGAACCCCGATGCGCCGTATTTTTGCCGCCACGAGCCGTACACTAGGCTATGCTACTGGTACGCGGTCGCGCGGGCGGGACGGAACTCACCGGGACGCTGTACGAACGGGGTGAGCGGGCTCCGACCTTCAGCGGCGCGCCCGACGAAGACGCCGCGTACGTCTGGGTCTGCGACGAGTTCTACGAGGTCGACAGCGGCGGGTCGACGCAGTCGGTCGACGGCCGGGAGGTCAACCTCGCCTTCGAGTCACCGATGCCGCGGGGGTTCGACACCCGAGAGCAGGCCCTCGAGGGAGCCAGGGAACACGTCCGGACGCAGTTCGCCCGGATCGGCGTCGACCCCGAGGACGTCGACCTCGAAGTCGAGAAAAACGACGGATAGCG
>SDGW01000058.1_pt1 | contig 40423 bp, 33 predicted proteins | sample 2873831 | NCBI WGS metagenome assembly SDGW01 (sample SAMN08132700, study PRJNA421101) | hypersaline lake metagenome | isolation source: celular fraction 0.22 microns magnesium sulfate-rich crust from ephemeral... | place: Spain: Penahueca Lagoon, Toledo | collected 2011-07 | reverse complement strand
GTAAAGGAGAGCCGGATGATCGCGTAGATGCCGACCTTCTTGGTCGCGCCGGCCAGCAGGGCGGTGATCTGTGGCGGCGCGGCCCGGTAGGCCGTCGGGATCCAGAACTGGAACGGAACCAGTCCGGCCTTGATCGCGAACACCGACAGCAGGAGGCCGAGCAGGCCGACGACGGGAACGGGTTCGAGGCCGTAGGCCGCCGGCTCGGCGAGCCGCCGCGCGAGATCGGCCATGTTGAGCGTGCCCGTGGTCGCGTAGATCCCGCCGACGCCGAGTAGGAAGACGGCGCTCGCGAGCAGGTTCAACGCGACGTACCAGAACGCCGCGCGGGTGTGCTGGGGGCCGCCGCTGTAGGCGACGAAGACGTAACTGGCCATCAGCATGACCTCGAACCAGACGAAGAGGTTGAAGAGGTCGCCGGTGAGGAAGGCGCCGGTCACGCCCAGCGCGAGGAAGTGAAAGAGCGGGAAGTAGTAGCTGCGCCCCGTTCCGCCGGGGAGGTGACGCGTCGAGAAGACCAGCGACCCGACTCCCAGCACCGCGACCATGGTCAGCATGAACGCCGAGAGCCCGTCGGCGACGAGCGTGATACCGAAGGGAGCCGGCCAGTCGCCGACCTGGTAGGTCGCGATCCCCGGCGCGCCCGGCGCGAGGACGATGTACCAGTCGATCGCCGCCACCGCGAGCCCGTAGGCCGCGCCGGCCGCGAGGCTCACGGCCGCTCGAGCCCGGGGCCGACCCCCGAGAAACAGCGTCGCGGCGGCCGCGATCAGCACGATCAGCATCGGCGCGATCACGAGCTGCGATTCGGTCCCGATCGGGGTCGTCATTCGCGATCACCCAGTTCCGTCACGTCCAGCGTGTCGTGTTCCTCGTAGACCCGGTACGACAGCACGAGCGCGAAGGCGGTCATGCCGAAGCCGATGACGATCGCGGTCAGCACGAGCGCCTGCACCAGCGGGTCGGCCGTCTCCGGCACGCCCTCGCCGTGGCCGGCCAGTACCGGCACCGAATCGGCGGTCGCCGGCGCGATCCCGCCCATCGACAGCAGGTAGACGTTCGCGGCCTGGCTGATGATCGCCAGCCCCCAGACGACCCGCACGAGGTCCCGCCGCAGCAGGAGGAAGGTTCCCAGCGCGAACAGCGCGCCGACCGCGGCCGCCAGGACGATCGCCGTCATTCGGCACCCACCACCGAGAGGATCGTGAGCAGTCCGCCGACGACCACGCAGTAGACACCGAAGTCGAACGCCAGCGCGCTCGCGATCCCGAGGTAGCCGTAGATCGGGACTCCCTCGAGCGACTCGTAGGTCTGGGTGAGGAACGGCCGGCCGAACAGCAGCGGCGCGAGGCCGCTGGCGACCGCGATCGCGAACCCGTACGCGAAGAGCCGGCGGTAGGCGACCACGACGCGGTCGCGCGAGGGCTCCTTGCCCGGATCGACGTCGCGGTCGAGGACCCCCCGCTCGAGGAAGTCCAGGCCGAAGGCCATGTAGACCACCGCGAAGGCCGTCACCGTGAGGACGCCGCCGATGAACCCGCCGCCGGGGAGGTTGTGGCCCTCGAAGAACAGCGAGATCGCGACGACCAGGATGATCGGGACGATCGCTCGAACGGTCGTGCGCATGATGACCGTCGTCATTCTCTCTCACCTCCGGTCGGGCCGCCGTCTGAGCGAGTCCCCTCGGGCTCGTCGTCGGTGGTCGGGCCGCCGTCCGTCGCGCCGGCGGTCGGTCCGCCCGCCCTCGAGTCGCCGGCGGGCGGGACATCGGTCCCGGCGGTCCTCGAGTCGTCGTCGCGACCGCGCATGACGACCAGCGTCAGGATCGAGATCGAGGCGACCGCGACCACCGCGAGTTCGCCGAGCGTATCGAACCCGCGGAAGTCGACGAGGATGACGTTGACGACGTTGGTGCCGCCGCCCTCCGGAACGGCCTTCGCGGCGTAGTATCGCGCGATGTCGGTCGGCCCGCGGGGTCTGGCGTCGGTCGTGACCAGGATCGTGACGAAGACCGTCGCGCCGACGGCTACCGAGAGGACGGCGTCGCGGGCGGCCCGCCCGACCTCGATCCCGTAGCGTTCGGGGATCTCCTCGACGACCAGCAGGAAGATCAGTAGCACGAGCGTCTCGACGACCAGCTGGGTCAGCGCGAGGTCGGGCGCGCTCGCGAGGATGTAGAAGATGGCGATCATGAAGCCGAGGATCGAGAGCGTGAGGATCCCGGCGATGTGGCTGTCGGCCCGTGCCACCGCGACCGCGCCGATCACCGCCACGAGCAACACGAGGCCGATGGGAGCGGTGACCGCGAGGTCCACCGTCGTCGGGACGACGGCGTCGGCGGCGACGAACCCGGTGAGGGCGAGCGCACAGGTCGCCGCCAGCGTCCAGGTCGCGTACGTCCGGAGGTGGCCGTTGTGGACCCACCGGGCGAACAGCCGCCCCTCGTCGGTGAGGCCCTCGACGACGAGGTCGTACCACCAGTTCGCGCGGATCGGCGGGACCGCGGCCAGCCCCGCGCGGACGCCGTCGTGGATCCGTCCGTACGCGGGATAGGCGAGGACGCCGGCGCCGATCGTGACCGCGCTCATCCCGACCGGCGTCGAGTACGCGGTCGGGAGCCCGACGTGCATCTCGTGGGGGTCGACCGCCGTCGCCTCGAGCCCCGGCTGGACGACGAGATCGACCGCCCACTGGGGGTCGACGCTGACGACTGCAGCCAGCAGCGCGAGGACGGCCGGCGGGACGAGCAGGCTCACCGGCGGCCGGTGAACGTGGCCCAGCGCGTCGGGTCGCTCGCCGAAGAACAGCGAGAGAAAGCGCAGGGAGTAGAGGACGGTGAAGATACTGCCGAAGACGGCGACCGCGGGGTAGAGCCACGCGAGGGGTCCGATCTCGTGGTGGTGGCTCGCCTCGACGGCGGCTTCGAAGAGCAGTTCCTTGGAGTAGAAGCCGTTGAACGGCGGGATACCGGCCATGCTGAGCGCGACGACGACGGTGATCGCCGCCGTAACGGGGAGGTCGTGACGGAGGCCGCCGAGTTTCCGTATCTCGCGGGTGCCCGCCTCGTGGGCGACGATCCCGGCCACGAGGAAGAGGGCGGCCTTGAACAGGGCGTGGTTGAGCAGGTGGAAGACGCCGGTCTCGGCCCCGTAGACCGAGGTGAAGCCGAAGCCGGCGACCATCAGGCCGAGGTGGCTCGCCGTCGAGTACGCCAGCAGTTCCTTGACGTCGGTCGCGGCGACGGCCATGATCGCACAGACGGTCATCGTCGTCAGCCCGAGCGTCGCGAACAGGAAGAGCCACTCCTCCCCGACGAGCATGGGCCGGACGCGGCCGACGAAGTAGACGCCGACCTTGACCATCGTCGCGGAGTGGAGGAAGGCGGAGACCGGCGTCGGGGCCGCCATCGCGTTGGGCAGCCAGAAGTGGACCGGCACCTGCGCGGACTTGGTGCCCGCGCCGATCGCGAGCAAGCCCAGAACCGGGAGGAACAGCCCCCGCTCGCGCAGCCCCTCGCGCATCGCGTCGGGGTTCTCGAGCATCGCGACGAGGTCGAACGCGGCCCCCGGTCCGAGGACGTCGCCGGCGACGATCGCGAGCAGGAGGAACCCGACGAGCAGAAAGAGCCCGCCGCCGACGGTGATGAACATGGCCATGCGGGCGGCGTACTGCGAGGAGTCGTCGGCGGTGTAGTAGCCGATCAGGACGAACGATGCGAGGCTCGTGAGTTCCCAGAAGAGGAAGATCGCGACCAGATCGGCGGCCAGAGCGACGCCGACGATCGATCCCATGAACGCCAGCAAGGCGGCGTAGTATCGCGGGAGACCGGCCTGGCCGTGCATGTACGCCGGCGAGTAGGCGAACACGAGCGCGCCGATGCCGGTGGCCAGCAGCGCGAACAGCAGCGCCCAGCCGTCCACGTAGAACCGGAGCGCGACGTTCAGCGTCGGGACCCACTCGAGGGCGACGCCTCCTTCGGTGCCGTACTGCGTGGCGAGCAGTCCGAACGACGCCAGCGAGACGGCGGTCCCGACGAACCCGGTGCGCTCCCCGAGAACGCGGAAGACCAGCGGCGTCAGTGCTGCCGCGACGAACGGCAACGCGACCGCGGCGGCGACGATCGCCAGGTCGGGAGACATTCGGTACGCCGGGGATAGGTCGAGACGTCCCTTAAGCCATTACCTTTCGGTAGGCCGATTGCTGTACGGAATGCCCGCCCGCGGGCGGGTCCGCCGCGGCGGTCGGGACCGGGTCGGAGAGTCCGACACGCTTATTCGCGAACGGCGACCATTCGTACGTAGTGAGTACCGAGACGCCCGAACCGACCGAAACCGAAGCGTTCGAGCGGGTCTGTGAGACGCTCGTCGAGCGGATCCTCGCCGGCGAGGTCGAGCGCGACGAGGTCGAGAAAGCGAAGCTCGAGGCCTGTTCGGAGCACTCGGCGCCCAAGGTGCCGAAAAACTCCGAGCTGCTGGACTACGCGCCCGAGGAACACCGCGAGGACCTCGAGGCGGTGTTACAGCGCAAGCCGGTCCGGACGGCCTCCGGCGTCTCGCCGGTCGCGATCATGACCTCGCCCGAGCGGTGTCCCCACGGGAAGTGTCTCTACTGTCCCGGCGGCCCCGACTCGGAGTTCTCGAGTTCCCAGAGCTACACGGGCGAGGAGCCCGCCGCCGCCCGCGGCGTCCAGAACGATTACGATCCGTACGGGCAGGTCACGCTCCGACTCGAGCAGTTACGCCAGATCGGCCACCCCGTCGACAAGGTCGAACTCATCCTGATGGGGGGGACGATGACCGCCCGGAGCCACGACTACCAGGAGTGGTTCGTCAAGCGGGCCCTCGAGGCGATGAACGACTACGACGTCGACAAGGAGCCCGAACCGGCCCAGGGGGTCAGCTTCGCCGAGGACCCCGAGGAGTACGAGTTCGAGTACCTCGAGGACGTCATCGCCGAGAACGAGACCGCCGACGTCCGCAACATCGGCACGACCTTCGAGACCAAGCCCGACTGGTGCGATCCCGAACAGATCGACCGGATGCTCGAACTGGGCGGGACGAAAGTCGAGGTCGGCGTCCAGACGACCTTCGAGCGGATCAACCGGGAGATGCACCGCGGCCACGGCGCGCAGGCGTCGATCGACGCCAACCGGCGGCTCCGGGACTCTGCGTTCAAGGTCGGCTTCCACATGATGCCCGGCCAGCCGGGGATGTCCAAGGAAATGTGCCTCGAGGACTTCCGGCGGCTCTTCGAGGAGGAGCAGTGGAAGCCAGACTACCTGAAGATTTATCCGACGCTGGTCGTGCGCGGCACCGCGACCTACGACTGGTGGCATAAAGACGAGTACGAGCCGCTCGGCAACGAGGAGGCCGCGGAGCTGATCGCGGAGATCAAGGACATGATCCCCCGATACACGCGGCTCCAGCGCGTCCAGCGAGACATCCCTGCGGACTTCATCGACGCCGGCGTCTGGAAGTCGAACCTCCGCCAGCTCGCCCGCCAACGGATGGACGAACACGGCTGGACGTGTGACTGCATCCGCTGTCGCGAGGCCGGGATGCACGACGACGAACCCGAAAACGTCGAACTCGACGTGATGAGCTACGATGCCTGCGGCGGCACCGAGCACTTCGTCTCGTTCGAGGACTTCAAGAAGGACCTGCTGGTCGGCTTCTGCCGGCTCAGGTTCCCGAACGATCCCGTCCGCCCGGAGCTCGAGAACGCCGCGCTGGTCCGGGAGCTCCACGTCTACGGCTCCGAGGTCGCGATGGGCGACGAGGGCGAGACGGACCAGCACCAGCACCGGGGCTACGGCCGTCGACTGATGGAACGGGCCGAGGACCTCGCCGCCGACGCCGGCTACGACAAGCTGAGCGTGATTTCGGGGATCGGCGCGCGGGAGTACTACCGGAACAAGCTCGGCTACCACCAGGACGGGCCGTACGTGAGCAAGCGACTCTGAACGACTCGCGAACCCATTGGCCGCCACCACCGCGACGCCGACCCGACTCGAGCGTCTCGTCTCCCATGGTACCGACCGATCTCGCCTACAGCTACCGGCGCCGGCCGGTCACACAGTGGACAGTAGCACGATTTCGTTACGAAACGAACTCGTGAAAATCGCGGTAAGTATAGGCGGAGTAGTGTGCACTCACCGCGAGCGAACGGAGTGAGCGAGCGGACCAACGACCGACCCGGAGGGGAGGGAGGAGTGCTTTTAATCAACATTTTGCCGAGCGACCGAGCGAAGTCGTTCGAAAGGCGCTTCGCGCCTTTCGTGATGACGAGAGACCGGAGGTCTCTCGAACCACGAGGAAGCGCAGAGCAAAATGTTGGCACACGTACTTCCCGCGTGTCGGTGTCGCGTTCGATTCTGACGCACCACTAACTACTGTTCAGACCGCGAGAACGGTATCGACGATCAGCATGATCGCGAACCCGAGGACGAACGTCGCCGTCGCGGTGTCGGCGTAGCCGTGGCCGTGGCTCGAGGGGACCAGTTCCCGGAAGACGACGGCGATCATCGCGCCGGCCGCGAAACCGGCGGCGACGGGGAACAGGCCGGAGACGACCGCGACGAGCGAGAATCCGACGGCGGCGGCGATCGGCTCCGGAACGCCGCCCGAGAGCGTGGTGTACAGCAGCGTCCGTGGGGCGGAGACGCCGGCCCGGACAGCCGGGACCGCCATCGCGAACCCGTCGGGGACGTTCTGGACGGCGATCGCCGTCGCGATGGCGAGGCCGAGCGCCGTTTCGCCGCTGGCGAAGGCGATCCCGACCGCCAGCCCCTCGGGGACGTTGTGGATGGTGACCGCGCCGCCGACCAGCGCGGCCCGACGGAGATCGTCGGCCTCGTCGCCGAGCGGCTCGAGATCGCCGTCGCCCGCCGCCGAGGCCGACTCGCCGGCGGGACCGAGTTTCGCCCTCGTCCCCTCGAGGCGTTCCCCGCGGAACAGGAGGTGCACGTGCGGGAGGACGGCGTTGACCGCGAGCAGGAACCCCCCGCCGGCGAGGAGGCCGGCGGTGACCTCGAGCGGCGAGCCCAACTCGAGGCCGGGCAACACGAGGGCGAAGACGGCGGCCCCGACCATGATCCCGGCCGCGAGGCCGAGCGAGCCGTCGTAGACGCGGTGGCTGATCCTGTCGGTGAGAAGCAGGGGTAACGCCCCGATCCCGGTGGTACAGCCCGCGACGGTCGCGACGACGACGACTTCCTCGAGCGACGACATACGGAGAGCCTTCGACGCCGGCTCGAAAACGGTTGCGATCGGCTACCACGGACCGACCGTCGTCAGTCGATCGAGACCTCGAGTTCGAGCAGGCCGAGGTGAGGCGGCGCGCCGCCGCCGTTGGTTCGGAACTCCTCGGGCGTCGAGCGGACGACGTCGTAGAAGTCGTCCTGACTGGTCGGCACGAGCGTGCTGCCGTCGTCGCGCTGGAGGAAGGCCGGCGTGTCGGTACCCTCGATGAGTTCCAGCTGTTCTCGCCAGTCCTCGTCGGCGTAGATGAAGGTCCCGAAGGAGAACCGACCGGCGGCGAGGGCGTCCTGTTTGGACAGGAACATCCCGGCCTCCTCGGCGTTGTACTCCTCGTCGCTCACCCAGGCGATCGCGGCGATTCCCTCGGCCTGCAGGAGATAGAAGTCCCACGAGAGCGTCGCGTCGAAGACCGCCCAGACGCTCCGCGGCCCGACGGTGTGGAGCTGGACGCTGAACGCGGGCCGCAGGCGATCGCCCTCGGGCTCCGGCACGAACGTCGCGTCGTAGCCCGGCGAACGGATGCCCCGATCGTGGTAGACGACGCCGTCCATGTCGACGTCGGCGTCGATCCGGTCCACGATCCCGCTGACCGTCGCGCCGTCCTGCTGCTCGAGGTGATCGAGGAAGTCCGGGAACCGGGAGACGTCGGTCCAGGGCGGGTCCTCGCCCGCGCTCATCGGGCCGACCCCCCGTTCGCGACCGTCCGCGTTCGGTCCGTGTCCCCTCGTAGCCGCTCGTTCGATACACGGGTGAGTCCACCCACGGCCTCGTGCATGCCCCCTACTGGGTGCCCGCGAGGATTAGATGTTCCGACAGCGACCGACGGGCGGGGCGGTCGACCGCCCGTGCGGACGCTCGCCGACGTGATCGGCCCGTCCCCGGAGCGACATCCCTTTTTGACCGGGCCGGGCAGTGTGTAGTATGGATTCGAAGCGGGAGCTGACAAGCGTCGACCTCGCGGCCCTCGTCGGGGAACTCGGCACCTACGAGGGGGCGAAGGTCGACAAGGCCTACCTCTACGGCGACGATCTCGTCCGCCTCAAGATGCGGGACTTCGACCGGGGCCGACTGGAACTGATCCTCGAGGTCGGCGAGGTCAAGCGGGCCCACACGGTCGCCCCCGAGCGGGTGCCCGACGCCCCCGGCCGGCCGCCCCAGTTCGCGATGATGCTGCGCAACCGGCTCTCGGGGGCCGACTTCGCCGGCGTCGAACAGTACGAGTTCGACCGCATCCTCGAGTTCGTCTTCGAGCGCGACGACGGCACGACGCGGATCATCGTCGAACTGTTCGGGCAGGGCAACGTCGCGGTCACCGACGGCGAGTACGAGGTGATCGACTGCCTCGAGACGGTGCGGCTCAAGTCCCGGACGGTCGTGCCGGGCTCGCGCTACGAGTTCCCCGACACCCGGACGAACCCGCTGACGGTCTCTCGGGAGACGTTCGACCACGAGATGGACGACTCCGACACCGACGTGGTCCGGACGCTCGCGACGCAGTTGAACTTCGGCGGCCTCTACGCCGAGGAGATCTGTACCCGCGCCGGCGTCGAGAAGGGACTGGACATCGCCGACGCCGACGAGGACGTCTACGACCGGGTCTACGAGGCGATCGAACGGCTCGCGCTCGACATCCGGAACGGCAACTTCGATCCGCGACTCTACTTCGAGGGCGGTGAGGACGAGGCCGACGGGGACGGCGAGAGCGACGCCGACGAGGGTCCCGTCGTCGACGTCACGCCGTTCCCGCTCGAGGAACGCGCGGACCTGCCCGCGGAGGGGTACGACTCGTTCCTGTCGGCGCTGGACGACTACTTCTTCCGGCTCGAACTCGAGGAGGAAGCGGAGCCGGATCCGACCGACCAGCGACCGGACTTCGAGTCGGAGATCGCCAAACACGAGCGGATCATCGAGCAACAGCAGGGGGCGATCGAGGGGTTCGAGCAGGAGGCCGAACAGTTGCGCGAGCGGGCGGAACTGCTCTACGCCGAGTACGGACTGGTCGACGAGATCCTCTCGACGGTCCAGGAGGCCCGCGAGCGGGACCGCGCCTGGGACGAGATCAGGGAGCGGTTCGAGGAGGGGGCCGATCGCGGTATCGAAGCCGCCGAGGCGGTCGTCGACGTCGACGGCAGCGAGGGGACCGTGACCGTCGACCTCGACGGCGAGCGGATCGAACTGGTCGCCGACCGGGGCGTCGAGCAGAACGCCGACCGGCTCTACACCGAGGCCAAGCGCGTCGAGGAGAAAAAGGAGGGCGCGCTGGCGGCCATCGAGGACACCCGCGAGGACTTAGCGGAGGCGAAGCGACGCCGCGACGAGTGGGAAGCGCAGGACGCCGCGAGTGACGACGAGGACGGCGACGAGGACGACGAGGGGCCGAAACGGGACTGGCTCGCCGACCCCTCGATACCGATCCGGGAGAACGAGCCCTGGTTCGATCGCTTCCGCTGGTTCCACACCAGCGACGACTACCTCGTGATCGGCGGGCGCAACGCCGACCAGAACGAGGAAATCGTCAAGAAGTACCTCGAGCCGGGCGACAAAGTCCTCCACACGCAGGCCCACGGCGGTCCCGTCACCGTGTTGAAGGCGACGGATCCGAGCGAAGCCTCCTCGAGCGACATCGAACTCCCCGAGTCGAGCATCGAGGAGGCCGCCCAGTTCGCGGTCTCGTACTCCTCGGTCTGGAAGGACGGCCGCTACGCGGGCGACGTCTACGCGGTCGACGCCGACCAGGTCTCGAAGACCCCCGAGAGCGGCGAGTACTTAGAGAAGGGCGGGTTCGCGATCCGGGGCGACCGGACCTACTACCGCGACACAGCGGTCGGCGCGGCGGTCGGGATCCAGTGTGAACCCTACACGCGGGTGATCGGTGGCCCGCCGTCGGCCGTCGAAGGCCGGACGGAGACGACGATCGAACTCGAGCCCGGCCAGTACGCCCAGGCCGATACGGCAAAGCGGCTCTACCGGCGGTTCCGCGAGCGCTTCGAGGACGAGTCGTTCGTCCGCAAGATCGCCAGCCCGGACCGGATCCAGCACTTCATGCCGCCGGGCGGCAGCCGGATCAAGGACGACTGACGAAGCCGCGAGCCGCGTGGCCCTCGGCGGGATCGCGATGACCCAGCGCGGGCTGCCAGTACGGGTTCTTTCTCCAACGGACGTCTCGTATTCCGACTACGATCGAGAAACGGGACGTGCTCGAACGGGGCCGGCTTCGGTCAACTGTGCTTTTCGACCTGGTACCAGTTGACTTCCCGTCCGAGGACGTAGCTGACGACGACTTGCACGACGACGAACCCGTAGAGGGTCAGTGCGATCGGGATGAGTAGCCACGCGAGACCGAACCCCTCAGTGCCGGCGGTGTAGTTGTCGATTCCGCGGGTTGCGAGCGTGATGCCGTAGACGCTGGCCAACCCCGCAGCGACGAATCCGGGATACGAGAGGGCCGCTAGCGCGAGTTTCGGAACCGTCACCGAGAGGATAACCCCCACAACGAACGTCCCGACGAGCGACAGTAGCGAACTGAGGTACGCCGGGTCGGACAGATTGCGCCAGTCGTGGACGTGGCCGTGGCAGACGGAGACGTGGCCGGTAATCCAGCGAACCCGCTGTCCCCACCAGTCCCACAGCGTGTGCGCCGCCTCCTCGAAACAGGGGTAGTACGATAGTTCTCGGATCGAGAGGTCCGCCTGGTGACACCGGTGGGTGAAGTCCATATCCTCGGTCAGTGCTCCCTCGTCGAACCGTCCCACCTCGTCGAAGACCGACCGCTCTACGAGGACGCTGCGGCTTCCGACGATTCGAAGCCCCAGCAGCGAGCGAGCGAGCTTCTGTGGCAGGAAAAAGAGCAGCAGATACTCGTAGTACGCCATCGATTCGATGAGGCCGGTAGGCCGGGGAAGGCTCCGGACCCGCGCGATGTCGTTGTCTCGTAACGCGGCCATCCCGTGGGCGATCAGCTCCGGATGGGGTTCCTGATCGGCATCGAACATCGCGATCACGTCGGCATCGCTACGTTCGATGGCATCGTTGAGTGCACCCGCCTTCGATCCCGGCCGACGGTTGCGGATGTATCGGACGCACTCGTAGTCGGTCGCCAAATCGTCGGCCCGGTCGATGCAGGGATCGTCATCCGGTTCACAGACGATCGTGACGGTGAGATCCTCGTAGGTCGAGGCTACCAGTCGTTCCACCGAGCGGTGTACTACCTCGGGTTCGTCGTAGACGGGGACCAGCGCCTCGACGGATCGACCCGAATGAATCAGCGCGTCGGAATCCTCTCGGAGGAGCGACGAGAGATACAGCAGCAACGAGATCGCGAGGACCGCGACAGCAACCGCGAGCCAGACGCGTGTATCGAAGACAGCACCCAGGAGCGGAAGCGTGTGTCCGATCACGACGACGACGAGGAAATCGGCCATCAGTGTTAGTGCTGCGAGCGTGAGAACACAGGCAACGATACCAACGGTTAGGAGGTATCGATGGAGGGAAGCCATATCCGCGGCTTGTAACGACAACGATATAAACTTTAATGTTTTATTTAATATCAGTTTATTTGATGTTTTGGCACTCTCCGGGCGGCGTTCCATCTCTCGCCAGTCGTCGGCATTCGTCGGAGAAAGAGAACCCCACAGCCTGTCGATAGCGGATTCGCGGCTCGTTCGAAATCAAGGGTGACGATGCAAGTTGTCCAGAATAACGGCAGTGATGCCGCCGCCGACCAACATCGGAAGCCAGTAGGTCGCTCCCCGATAGATGACGACGGCAGCAGTCGCGGCCGTCGTCGCGACCCCGGTCGTGGAGACGACGAGAACGATAAACGCCGTCTCGACGCCGCCCATACCACCTGGAAGCGGGAATACGCCGGCGATACTGGCGACGGGAAGGACGACGAGCATCGCCGCGAAGGGGACGGTGAAGCCGATCGATACGAGCGAGATCCAGAGGCAGATCGACAGCGTGAGCCATCCGAGACACGAGAACAGGCCAGCGAGGATCAGGAGTCGTCGGTTGCTGGCGATCCGTGCGATCGAATCGAAGAACCCGTTTACGCGGTGTTCGATGTCCGCTCGCGTCGGTGCGCTAACGCGCGGAACGGTTCGGCCGACCCAGCGAACGATCGGCGGAAGAACCGAGAGGACCACCGTCTCGATCCGACGGTGGAACCGCCACCCGAGCGTCAGCGCGAGAACGAACCCGGCGAGAAGTATCACCACGGATAAACTAGCAAACAGGAGGTTCCGGCCGAAGTCGAACCCCCGCAGGACGAACAGTCCGACCCCGACGAGCCCCATCCCGATCGACGGGAAAAAGTGCAGGGTATCGACGCTCGCGATGGCGGCCAATCCGTTCTCGTACTCCGTGTCGGCGGTTTCGGAGATCAAGAAGGCGCTGATCGGTTCACCGCCGGCCTGCCCGAACGGGGTAACTTGATTCGCGAAGGTCGCAGCAGTAAACACGACGATCGATCGGACTCGAGAGGTCGGCGTCCCCAGCGCGCGCAAGACGGTGTGTAGACAGAGTCCCCAAGCGACGAGCCAGAGCGGGATGAGACCGAGCAAGACGACGACGACGGCGGGCTCGGCCCGCTGCAGTTGCGCAACGATCCCGTCGACGCCGACGATGAAGAGCAGCAACGAGAGAACGAGTCCGGCACCGACGAATCCGATCAGGATGGATCGCCAATCGAACAGTCTATCGGATGACATTGCTTCGTCTCATTCGGGCGCAGTTGGGACGTGATCCAGCGTCGGAGAGGTGCACGCGTCGACGGAGACGGAACTAATCGAGGGAGTCATGGTGCGAGATCGAAACAGATCGTCGACGAAAGGACGGTGGGGCGATGTTCACGAGCCGGATCGCGCCGAATTTCATGTCCGGCAGAACGAACGGATCGCATTTAAAATTAGCTGCTTCGGCGGATCACTACACGGGGGTTCGGACCGAGCGTCACTCGAACGGGTCGAGCGATACACCACGTCTCTCGAGCGGTGACCGCGGCGATGGACGGGCGTCTCGCGAATCGATCGAGGAGGCCGGCGGGTCCGGACTCGAGAGAGGACGGAAAACGCGGGACGGATCGGGACGTCCGGTCGCCGCCGTCCCCGCCGGGAGCGCGGGCCGATCCGCGCCGCCGGCGCTTGGGGAACCGCTCAGCGGTGTTCCGACGCCGGTTCGTCGACGTGTGACTCCCGGATCGAGATCCGGATGTCGGAGCCGTCCTCGAGGTCGGCCGTCGGCCGGTCGGCGACTCCCGATTCGGACGGTCCCGATTCGGACGGGGTACGGTCGCGTTCGACGGTACGGAACCGCTCGCGTTCGGACGCCTCGTACGCGGAACTCATCGCGATCAGGAACCCGACCATCGCGGTGATGAGCGCGACGACGCCGATGGCGACGGCACCGATCGAGGCGACGACACCGGAGAGCACCTCCCCGGAGACGAGTAGCGAGACGGCGGTGACGACCGCGATGAGGGTCAGGAGCCGGGCGAGTCGACCGGTGTCGAGCCCGCGGTAGGTCTTCTCGCCGGTCGTGTCGGCCAGCACCGACAGGATCCCCTCGTACGAGTCGTCGGTTCGGGCGTTGCCGAGCGAGTGAATCGACTGCGCGACCCAGACGCCGGCGGTGAAGTTCAGGAAGGCGACGAACGACGCGAGTCCGATCTGTCCGTCGACGAACAGTCCCGTCGCGATCGCACCCGTAAACGTCACCGCCATGATGGCGTGCGTCACGAGCGATCGGGTACCGAAGTCCTCCAGGCGAGCCACGTGTCCCATGTTCATACCTGAACGAGGACCGCAACGCGGATAGCGTCGCGCCCTTACTATGTTGGACGATGACAAATAACACGAAAATGCGACTCTGCTGATACGATCGACGATGCCCGCGCCGTGGCGGGTCGCGGTCAGGGTGGGACGAGAGCCGCCGGACGGACCGATCGCAGTCCACTTACCGCCACCCCGCGAACGAACGGCCATGCAGATCAAAGACCGGGAGCGGGTCGAGGGCGGCCGCGAGCGGGTCACGGTCGTCCCCGAGAGCGTCGACGACCTCTGGCACCTGCAGTACGTCCTGGAACCCGGCGACCGCGTCGCGGGCGATACGACCCGGCGGATCCAGCGCAACGACGATCAGATGCGCGACACCGGCGGTGAGCGCGAACACATGTGGGTCGCCATCGCCGTCGAGGACGTCGAGTTCCATAAGTTCGCCAACCGACTGCGGGTCGGCGGCGAGATCGTCGCCTGCTCGCGCGAGGACCAACTGCACTTTCATCACACGCTCAACGTCGAACCGCGCGACGAACTCTCGATCGAGAAGCGGTTCAAACCGGATCAGGAGGCCCGCCTCGAGGAGGCCGAAGAAGCCGCGGAGAACCCCGACGTGGCCATCGCGACCGTCGAGGAGGGACAGGCCCACGTCCACACGGTCGCCCAGTACGGCACCGAAGAGCGGGCGACGATCACCGGCACGACCGGCAAGGGCGAGTACGCCCGCGGGCGCTCGGAGCTGTTCGAAGAGCTCGGCGACGTCCTCAAACGACAGGACGTCGACGCGATCATCCTCGCCGGCCCCGGCTTCACGAAGCAGGACGCCTACAAGTACCTCGAGCAGAACGAGCCCGAGGTCGCCGAGAACGTCACGATGGTCGACACGGCCGCGGTCGGCGACCGGGGCGTCCACGAGGTCCTCAAGCGAGGGGCGGTCGCGGACGTACAAGAGGAGACCCGAATCGAGAGCGAGGCCGAATACATCGACGAACTCACGCGGCGCATCGCGGACGGTGCCAAGGCGGCCTACGGTCCGGAACAGGTCGAGAAGGCCGCCGAGTTCGGCGCGATCGAACGCCTGCTCGTCCTCGACGACCGATTACAGAAAGAACGCGGTCCGAACGGGGAGTGGGCGATCAGCGTCGACGAGGTCATCCGGACGACCGAACAGAAAGGCGGCGAGGTGACGGTCTTCTCGAGCGAGTTCCCGCCCGGCCAGCAGCTGTCGAACCTCGGCGGGATCGCGGCCCTGTTGCGGTATCGGCTCGAGTAGGACCGGGGCGCTATTCGATCGCCATCTCGTCGCTGGCCTCGATCAACTGGATCAGGACCGAGGCAAACACCGAGTCCGAACTCCAGATGGCGGTCTCGTCGCTCTCCTCGCCGAGGACGCTCAACAGGATGCTGTCGTCGTCGACGAGGGCGATCCGTCCGGAGCGCTGGTCGTCCGTCCGATGGGCCGGCGGCTGGGCGACCGCGATGTCGTCGTACTCCGCGAACCGCTCGTGGACCGCCGGCGTCCTGCTGACGACGACGACCGTGACGCCGGCCGCCGCGCGATCCGCGAGCGCTCGTTCGATCGAGTCAGTGACGAGTTCCGGGAGCCGCGTCCCGAAGAGGATCCGCTCCTCGGCCGCCGAGAGGAGGTCGACGGCCCGGTCGTCGACGCGGTCGCGGCCGCGAATCGTCCAGATGTCCTCCTGGGTCTCCTCGCCCGACGGCTCGTTCTTGACCGTCTCGACGTACTCGAAGGCGCGGTCCCGTTCGCGCTCGAACTGATCCCGGAGCGTCTCGCGGGCGCTCTCGACGCCGACCGGCCGGTACCGGATCGGGTTCGACTGCTGGACCTCGAGCAGGCCCCGTTCTTCGAGGCTCTCGGCGACGCTGTAGACCTGCGAGCGGGGGACGTCGGTGACGTCGGCGACGTCGCGGGCGGTCCCCGCGCCGAGCCGGTGCAAGGCGATGAAGACCTTGGCCTCGTAGCTGGTCAGCCCCAGCGTTTCGAAGGCGTCGACGGCCGCGTTCTCGTCGCTCACTCGTCGATCCCTCCGTCGTCCCCGTCGGCGTCGGTCGGCGTGCCGCCGTCGCTGGCGGTCGGGGCGGGGCCGGTGGCTCCGGCCGTATCGAACGAGACGTCCGGGCCGAAGTACCGCGTCCACACCACGAGCAGCGACGGGAGGACGACGACGCTCGCGAGGAACGCGTACGTGATCGTCAGTCCGGTGATGATCCCGAACTGCTGGAGGGCGGGGAGGATCGCGAACGCCAGCGTCCCGAAGCCGCCGACGGTCGTCGCCGCGCTGCCCAGCAGCGCGCCGCCGGTGCCGGTGACGGTCGTCCGCAGCGCCGACCAGACGTTGCCCTGGCGCTCGAGTTCGAGCCGGTAGCGTTCGCTGATGTGGATGCTGTAGGCGACTCCGAGCCCGACGGTGAGGCTCGTGATCATCCCCGTGAGGACGTTGAACGGCATCCCGATGAGATACATCGTGCCGAGAATCCAGGCCACCGAGAACGCGACCGGGAGCAGGGTGATCGCCCCCAGCGACGCGCTGTTGCCGGCCAGCCGGTAGGCGGCGGTGAGGAACAGGAACACCGCCACGAGCGTGATGAGCAGGCTCTCGAGGACGGTGTCGAGCAGGTCCTGCTCGACGATGTAGCTGACGATCGGATCGCCGGTGGCGATGGCGTTCCACTCGCCGTCGCCGCTGTCCTCGAGGTCGCCGGCGATGGCCCGCATCTCCTCGGTCGTCTCCGCGCTCGAGGCGCTGCCCTCGATGCCGACGATCAGCCGCGCGGACTCGTACTCGCCGCCGTCGGTCCGATGGATGACCTGACTCGCGGCGTCCTCGTCGATCTCGAACAGCTGATCGTACAGCGCCGAAACGTTTTCGTCGGGGACGCCGTCGCCGTCGGTGTCGGCGGCGGTGAACGACTCGTTGAACGACTCGTTCTGGCCGGCGACCCGTTCCATCGTCGAGAGCGGGCCCTGTACCTGTGCTTCGCCGGTCGCGAGCGTGTAGGCGACGCCGCCCTCGGCGGCGGCGTCGTCCCGCGCCCGACCGGTCGCGTTCAGGAACTCGTCGTCGGTGACGTTCCCCTCGACGAGGAGCTGTGCCTGACTGTTTTCGGGCTGGAAGTGTTCGTTGACGTAGTCGAGGTTGTCCTTGGCGTGGTACTCGCCGGGGGCCATCCCGCCGGGCAGGTTATTCGTCCACTCCGGCGGGCTGTCGGCGAGGAAGTCCTCCTGCTGGAAGCTAGTGTCGACCTGCGTCGCCCCGTAGGCGCCGCCGGCGGTGATCAGCGCGACGACCAGCAGCACGGCCAGCGGGAACCGGCGGGCGGCGGTCGAGCCGACCGTCAGCACCTCGCTGAAGCGGCCGCCGCCGGTCCCGAACGCGCGCTTGCGGCGGTCGAAGCCGCGGGACTCGAGGAACTCGTCGATCTCGATCTTGGCGGCGGGGATCAACGCGCCGAAGACGATCAGCGCGGCGACGATGCCGACGGAGCTGACGATCCCGAACTCGCGGATGGGGCCGATCGGGCTGACGAGGTTCGAGAGGAAGCCGATGACGGTCGTGGCCGTCACCCAGACGAGGGCGGCACCGACGCCGGCCAGCGCGACGGTCATCGAGCCGCGGACAGTCCCCTCGGTGCCGTCGGCCTCCCGCTGTTCGCGGTGGCGCATGAAGACGTGGATCGCGTAGTCGATCGAGAGCCCGATCAGTAACACCGGGACCGCGACGAACATCTGGTTGAACGCGATGTCGGCCCAGCCCATGAAGCCGAACGTCCAGACGAGGACGGCGACGATGCCGACGACCCCGAGGACGATATCGAGCAGGTCGCGGTAGGCGACCAGCAGGGCGACGACGACGAACAACAGCGCGAGCGGGCCGACGATGGCGAGGCTGTCGCCCATCGAGCGGTCGATCTCGTCGGTGATGATGCCGGCGCCGAAGACGAGGTAGTCCCCCTCGTGTGACTCCGCGATGTCGCGGATCTCGAGCTGGCTATCGAGGACCGTATCGCTGACCGAGCCTCCTTGCATTCCGCCCGCGGTATCGCCCGCGGCCGACTGCGTGATCGCCGTCATGCGGGTTTCGGCCTGCGTCGAGCCGGGGTCGTACGACGACGGCATGAACCCGATCGCGAAGTTGTCTTCACCCTCGCCCGACAGCGTCTTCTCGAGGACCCGTTCGTACTCCTCGTCGTCGAGGCCCTCGAGCGCCTCGATCTGTTCATCGAGCGGCGGTTGCTCGCTGCTCTGGAGGGCGGCGTACTCGGCCTCGAGGACGCCGACCGTTCCGTTCCGATACGCCTCCTGGCGCTCGGCCGAGAGTCGCTGGTACTCGGGGTCTTGCTCGGGCGCGTCCGTCTGCGACCGAATCTCGTACAGCTGCGACTCGATCTCGCGGACCTCCCGGACCGCGGCTTCGTACCGCGCGGTCTGGTTCTCGGTGAGGCCGACCGTCGCGTTCTCGACGGTCGCGTCGAGTTGCGACTCGAGTTCGGCCGCCCGTCGCTGGTACTCGGGATCGGACTCGTTGTACGACTCGTTCAGTCGCTCGTACTGTCGCTGGATTCCGACCGTCGTGTTGAGGCCGTCGCTGAGCCGCGCCCGCGTCTCGTTGAGTTCGGCGGCCTGCTCGTTTCGGATCACCGACGTCGCGATGACGTTCTCGACGCCGGTCATCGACTGATTCTCGACCAGCGTCTCGTTGATCGACTCGTCCTCGCGGATGTCCTGTTGCAACTCGAGCGAGGAGACGAGCGATTCCTGGGTAAGAACGTTGTCGCCCCGGACGATCAGTTGGACGGTCGTGGCGTTTTCCCGTTGCTCGCTGGTGAAGTTCTCGTCGATGCGCTCGAGGGCCTTCGCCTCGTCGGACTCGCTCTCGAACTGGGAGAGCGAGGAGTCGTCGTCGACCATCGGCATGCCCGCGCCGACGGTCGCCGTCGCGAGCAGGAGGACGACGAGGACGATTCGCGTGTGGGACGTGAGGGCGTCCGCGAGCCGATCGGGAAGGCTCATGCGGTCACCTCTCGGCTCGGCCGCGGGGATTCGCGTTGGAGCATTCTGTTGTTACGATCCTACAAACTCAACGGTATAAACGTGTTCGGGATTCCTGTCAGGACAACTGCTCGTCGGTGGCCGGACGTTTCGAACCGCTACGGAGTTCGTGCTTCGGAATTCGTCGATAACCGGAAGGGGGCGTTCGGCGATGCGGGGTCGTCGGCCCCGCGGTCACTCGATCGAAACCGTCTGGAGGTCTTCGGCGAACCGGACGTCGCCGTCGTAGTGGGCTCCGATCGACTCGAGCATCTCGTCGTGGCGACCCTCGGTGTGGGGGTAGAGATGGGTCAGATAGACCCGCCCGATCTCGCGGCCGGCCAGTTCCCGGCCGAGGCTGTCCGGCGTCGGGTGGTTCGAGACGTCGACGCCGTCGGGGAACGAACAGTCGTGGGCGAGGATCGCCGACCCCTCGGCGAAGTTGGCCAGTCCCGCGAAGGCCTCGCTGTCGCCGCTGAACGTGAACAGGTCGCCGAAGCGGTAGGCCAGACACGGCAGCGAGTGGCGGGTCTCGTAGGCCGAGACGTCGAAGCCGGCGACCGAGAACTCGCCGGGGACGACCTCCCGGACCTGCAGGTCGATCTTCTCCCGCATGTACTCGTAGACGTCGAGCAGGTCGTCGAGCAAGGCCTTGGTCCCCTGCGGTCCGACGACCTCGAGGTGCTCCTCGCCGGCGAGCCAGCGGGCTTTCATCAGCGGGAGCAGGTCGGCGACGTGGTCGAGGTGGTGGTGGGTCAGCAGCACCGTCGAGACGCCCTCGTAGCCGACGCCGGACTGCTGGAGCCGCTGGAGGACCCCGGCCCCGCAGTCGACCAGCACCGTTCGGCCATCCTCCTGGACGAGGATTCCCGCCTGAAACCGTTCGCCGGTGGGCAACGCCGAGCCCGTTCCGAGAAAGGTGACGCGCATACGGGGAAGTGGCACGTCCGCCCCGATAAGGATACCTCTCGCGGGTGCGGCGGCCGGTCCCGTCGGCTTTCTCCCCGACTGCTGGCTGGCGATGGCTTCGATCGGCATCGCCGGTCTGGGGTCGGCATTCCTCGCACGCTCGATCCCCCCTCTACTACCTCGCTCGCGTCGCGGACGGCTGACCGAGTTCGACCGGCGGGTTTACGCCCACGCCGTCCCGAGGGAACGACGAACACGCATGACGGTCGTCCTCGCCGGCGTCGGCGCCGACAGCACGAACCTCGGTGACGTCGCACCGCTGTACGACGACGGGCGGTTCGAGTACGTCCCGATCCCCGAGAAGACCCGGCAGACGGCCGAAACCGAAACGCTGGGCTCGTGGGACCTGCGGGCCGACGACGGCGTCGCGGCGGACCTGACGAGCCGGATCACGCCGCGGCCGGTCCACGACGGGCGCGAGACCGTCGCCGGGGACGACCTCGAGTCCTGGCCGCTCCACCGCGACCCCAACTTCGCGGCGCTGACCTACGGCGAACACCGGACCAGCGGCTACGTCTCGCGGCTGCGCGCGCTCGAGTCGGGCGACGTCGTCGGGTTCTACGCCGGCCTGCGCCGACCCGGCGGCAACCGTGCCCACCGCTATCTGATCGGCTACTTCACCGTCGACGAAGTGGCCGTCGTCGGCCCGGAGACGCCGCCGGCAGAGCGGGCGGCGATCCTCGAGGCCCACTCGGAGAACGCACACGCGAAGCGCGCTCGGGACGGCAATCTCTACCTCGAGAAGCCGGTCGTGATCGTCGACGGCCGCGAACCCGGCGGGCTCTTCGAACGGGACCCGATCCGGCTCAGCGACTACTACGTCAAACCCGGGAACGAACGGGCCCAGTACTACCTCCGCGAGGCGATCGCCGACGAGTGGAACGTGGCGGCCGGCGGCGAGAACATGATGTACAAGCCGGCCTATCGCTGCGCCCTGTCGGGAGCGGCGTTCCGGGACCTGATCGGGGTGCCGGGCGCGCGGACGGGTGCGGAACGCGACCGCCGGGACCCGGATCGTCGTCGGCAGCCGTAGGCGGCCGCCGGGGGTCGACTCCCGGCGTCAGGCCGAGCCCGTCTCGATCCGGCCGAGGAACGGCTCGAGGTCTTCGAAGTTCGCTCCGGTCGTGACCGTCGCGTCCGACCGGCCGTAGTCGACGACGCCGTGATCGTCCAGTTTCGGCAGGTAGTAGTGGACGAGTTCGACGGCGATCGCACGACGGTCGGCCCGTCCGGCGGCGTTCACGTCGATGGATCGATCCGACGCGGCGAGGCGACGACCGAGTTCGTCGGGCGACGTCGGCTCGGCCGCTGGAAGCGTCTCGAGGACGGTCCGCATCCGCTCGTCCGCGAGCAGCGCGTAGACGGTCTCGGTCTCGAGGGCGGTCTGTCTGGAACGGGACACAGTCGTGAGTCAGTCCGGAGGGGAACGACAGTACTCCCTTACTAGTTGGGTGTCAATCGACCGCCACGCGCCGGGCCGAGGTTCCGCATCGCTCGGTTTCATGTGCCGACGGCTCGAAACCGCGACCCAGTGACGGGTTCCGACGACACGACGCCGCGACACGAGCGCGTCGAACGCCACGCGACGCCCGGACCGCGCAACTCGCTTTCCCGCTGGACGGCCGCCCGCAACCCCCTCCGGGTCGCGATCAACTACGTCGTCGTCTGGCTGGTCCGTATCTCGCCGAGCCTCAGGCTCAAGCGCTGGCTCCTGCGCCGGATCGGCGTCACGGTCGGCGAGGGCGTCTCGTGGGGGCTCGAAGCCACCCCGGATGTCTTCTGGCCGGAGCTGATCACCGTCGAGGACGACGCCATCGTCGGCTACGACGCCACGATCCTCTGTCACGAGTTTCTCTTCGAGGAGTACCGGACCGGCGAGGTCGTCGTCGGCGAGCGGGCGATGATCGGCGCGGGCGCGATCGTGCTGCCCGGCGTCGAGATCGGCGCGGAGGCCCGCGTCGCGGCGAACTCGCTGGTGACTCGCGACGTGCCGCCAGGAACGACGGTCGCGGGCGTCCCCGCGGAACCGATGGGCGAGGCGACCGACGACGGGCCGGAGTGAGGACTGCTCGCTCGAGCGGGCGGGAAAACGAACGCTCGAACTCGGGGGCGAAACCGGTCTACAGCGACGGCCAGGACTTGCGGGCCTGGTTCCAGGAGGTGATGTCGGCGATCCAGCGGGCGGCGATCATCTTCTTCAGGTTCTTGGCCGGGACGCCGCCGAAGGTATCGACGGGCAGGGAGATGCCGAACGCGGGCTTGATCTCGTGGGCGACGGCCTCGTCGCCGACGGAGATGACGGTCCCCTTGTCCTCGTGTTCCCAGGTCTTCAGCGGCCGGTTCTCGATCGCGCGGGCGATGTTCTCGCCGGCGACTTCGGCTGCCTGCCAGGCGGCCTGCGCCGTCGGCGGCGCGGGCTGGTCGCCCTGGTCGATGATCGCCGAGTCGCCGATCGCGAAGACCCGCTCGTCGGACGTCTGGAAGTTCGCGCCCGCGTTGACGCGGTTGTGTTCCTTCTCGAGGTCGGCGCTCTCCATCGCGTCCCGACCCGTGATGCCGCCGGTCCAGACGAGGATGTCGTGGTCGAGGGGTTCGCCCTCGTCGAACTCGATGCGGTCCGCGGTGGCCTCGGTGATCGGGTCGTCGGTGTGGATCTGGACGCCGGCGTCCTCGAGCAGGTCCCGCAGGGCCTGCTGGATCTCGGGGTCGTTGCCGGGGAAGATCTCCTCGAGCGCCTCGACGAGGTGGATCTCGATGGGCGCGCGGTGTTCGTCGCGGAACTCGGCGATCTCGCCGGCCGTCTGGATGCCCGAGAGGCCGGCGCCGCCGATGACGACCTGTGCGGGCTCGCCGCGGGTCGCCTCCTGGCTGGCCGCTTTGACCGCTTCGTGGATCTCCAGCGCGTCGTCCAGGCTCTTCAGGGTCAGGGAGTGTTCCTCGAGGCCGGGGATGCCGTAGTAGGCGGTCTGGCTGCCCAGACCGACGAGAACGTAGTCGTACTCGACGTCGTCGGTATCGGCGAGTTCGACGACCTGCTCGTCGACGTCGAGGCCGACGACCTCGTCCTGGATGAACCGGGTCGCGGGGTCGGCGATCTCCTCGACGGGGAAGGTGATGTCCGAGCGGACGCTGGGATCGCGGATGACGCGGTGGGATTCGTGGAGAACGAGATGGTAGTCGACGTCTGCGATCCAGGTCAGTCGCGCGTTGCCCCCGAGTTCGGATTGGAGTTTCGTGATCGCACCGGTTCCGGCGTAGCCGGCTCCGAGCACGACGACGTTCTCAGTCATACGGTGTACTGGGAAACACTATGATACAAAGCTGTTGAAACCAGCATCACCGTGAACAGTGTTGACGAATGCCCCCTTCTGCGGGCCGGGGGTCGACGACCGGTCGGTCAGAGGATTCGCTTACCGAACGCGCTCGCGGTCAGTTCGGCCGCCAGCGTCGCCGTCTCGTTGGCCTCGTCCAGGATGGGGTTGACCTCGACGACGTCCATCGATCTGAGGACCCCGTCCGCGCAGTCGCGCCGCGAGAGAGCCTCGAGGGCGGCGTGGGCCTCCCGGTAGGTGACGCCGCCGCGGACGGGGGTGCCGACGCCGGGCGCGGTCCTGGGATCGAGCCAGTCGAGGTCGAGGCTGACGTGGACGCCGTCGGTTCCGTCGGTCGCGACCGAGAGCGCGTCCGCGACGACGGACGAGACGCCCCGCTGATCGATGTCGGACATGGTGAATGCGGTCAGGTCGCTCTCGCGGAGCAGTTCGCGCTCCCGGTCGTCGATGCTCCGGAGGCCGACGTAGGCGACCGACGACTCCCGCAGCCCGGGCGCGGGCGCCCACTCCGTCTCGCCGAACGCGCCCCGGCCGAGCGCCGCCGCCAGGGGCATCCCGTGGACGTTGCCGCTGGGCGAACTCTCGGGCGTGTTGAGATCGGCGTGGGCGTCGAACCAGATCGCGCCGAGGTCGGCCTCGCGCGCCGCTCCCGCAAGCGAACCGATCGCAACCGAGTGGTCCCCGCCGAGAACGAGGGGGAACTCCCCGTCCGCGAGCGTCGCCGCGACGCGGTCGCTCACCCGCCGACAGACGTCCTCGACCTCCCGGAGGAACTTCGCGTTCCCGCGGGCGGGCTGGTCGACGTCCGGATCCCGCTCCTCGGCGCGGGGCATCGACACGTCGCCGTCGTCGACGGGCTCGACGCCCGCCTCGGCGAGTCGATCGGCCAGGTCCGCGTACCGGATCGCGGACGGCCCCATGTCGACCCCCCGGCGGTTCGCGCCGTAGTCCATCGGCGCGCCGATGATCCTGACGGTCCGGTCCATACGAACGGTACAGGACCGACGGGTTTGGTCGTGGCGGTCGCGCGGCGTTCTCGAGGGCGACAGCTTTAGGGTTAGACCCGTCTAAATCCGGGACAGCATGATGCTGAGCGACGTGATGGAAGACTACCTCAAGGCCATCTACCAGCTCCAGCGGGGGACCGACGAACGGATCCGCACCTCCGAGATCGCCGGGGAGTTGGACGTCACGTCGCCGACGGTCACCAGCATGCTCGACAAACTCGAGGAACGGGGACTGGTCGACCGCGAGAAGTACCGCGGCGTCACGCTGACCGACGAGGGCGAGACGGTCGCCCTCGAGATCGTCCGCCACCACCGCCTGCTCGAAGCCTACCTCACCGAACGCCTCGACTACGACTGGTCGGAGGTCCACGCCGAGGCCGACCGGCTCGAACACCACATCAGCGAGGACTTCGAGGCCCGCGTCGCCGACGCGCTCGGCGAGCCCACGGTCGACCCTCACGGCTCGCCGATTCCCAGCGCCGACCTCGAGCCGCCCGAGCGGCCCGCCGGCGAGGCCATCACCGAATTCGAGGAGGGAGCGGTTGTCACCGTCGCGGAGGTCGCCGATCGGGATCCGGAGGTCCTCTCCTACCTCGCCGACCACGGCGTCGAACCCGGCGTCGAACTCGAGATTCTCGAGGTCGCTCCCTTCGGGATGGTGACGGCGCGCTCGAGCGAGAGCGAGGAGCCGGTCTCGCTGCCCGAAACGGTCGCCCGGCACGTTCGGGTCGCGACGCCCGCGGAGCCCGAACCGGGGGGATAGCGGGCCACGATTCGGCGGACGTTCGCTCCTCGACCGATCGGACGAACGGACGCCGATTTTCCGCCCGCGGACGAAGAGAAACGACTTCCCGTCCCCGCCGCAAACGTCACGTTCCCCCACGAATCCGGACGACTCACCCGCCGGGTTTAAGGAAACCAATTACGAATAAATACCTATGTCATCCATCGAACTCACCCCCAGCCAGAAGAAGATCCTGCGCGCGCTCACGAACCTCCACAAGGAGTCCGAAGACGCCATCAAGGGCGAGGACATCGCCGAGCAGGTCGACCGCAACCCCGGCACGATCCGCAACCAGATGCAGAGTCTCAAGGCCCTCCAACTGGTAGAGGGCGTACCAGGACCGAAAGGCGGCTACAAGCCCACTGCCTCGGCGTACGAGGCACTCGAGATCCAGCAGATGGACGAGCCCGCCGCCGTCCCGATGCAACACGAGGGCGAACCCGTCGACGACACCATCATCGAGGAGATCGACCTCTCGAGCGTCCACCACCCCGAACTCTGCCGGGCCGAGATCCACATTCAGGGCACGCTGAGCGACATCCACGAGGACGATTCGGTCACCGTCGGCCCGACGCCACTCTCGAAGTTGGTGATCGAAGGGACCGTCGACGGCAAGGACGACACGAACAACATCCTGATCCTGCGGATCGACGACATGGTCGCGCCCGCCGAGGAACCGGCCCACTGATCGGCGCTCGACCGCCATCTCTTGTAGCTGCCACTGAAAGTCACTGCACACCTGACCGCACGACTGCGTTGCGATCAGTGTGAATCGTTTCAGTAGCCACGATAGCGTCCGCTCTCTCGATCGATTACCCCGAAAACAGCTCTTTCCGCCCCGATCGAGCGGAGCCGGGTTACGGTCGGCTCAGTCCGTCGTCTCGACCGGCTCGTCCTCGGGTTCGGCGGCGGCCGCCGGGATGTCGTCGACCGCGGCGACCGCGTCGCCGTCCTCGACGTCCATGACGATCACGCCCATCGTGTTCCGGCCGACGGTCGAAATCTCGTCGACGCGGGTCCGGACGATCTGTCCGCGCTCGCTCATCAGGACGAGCTGGTCGTCGTCGGCGACGGCCTTGACCGCCGTCACGGGCCCGTTTCGCTCGCCGGTCTTGATGTCGATCAGGCCCTTGCCGTACCGGGACTGCGTGCCGTACTCCGAGAGGGGCGTCCGCTTGCCGTAGCCGTTCTCGGTCACCGTCAGCAGCGCCTGCTCGTCGCCCTCGTCGGTCGCGACCAGCCCCGCAACGGCGTCGCCGTCCTGTAACTTGATGCCGTTGACGCCGCGGGCGTTCCGGCCCATCGCGCGGACCTCGTCTTCGTCGAAGCGGATCGTCATCCCGCCCTCGGTCGCGATGACCAGGTCCTGCGAGCCGTCGGTGACCTCGACGTCGACGAGTTCGTCGCCCTCCTCTAAGTCGGCGGCGATGATCCCCGTCGAGCGGATGTTGTCGAACGCCTCGCCGGCGGTCCGCTTGACGTAGCCGTGCCGGGTGGCCATCGTCACGTACTCGTCGTCATCGAGGGCGTCGGTGTCGACGATGGCCGTGATGTCCTCGCCGGGATCGAGATCGAGGATGTTGACCGCCGACTTCCCGCGGGCCGTGCGGCCCATCTCGGGGATCTCGTAGGTCTTGAGCCGGTAGACCTCGCCCTGATTGGTAAAGCACAGCAGGTAGTCGTGGGTGTTGGCCCGGAAGACCGTCGCGACGCGGTCCTCGGCCTTGACGTCCGCGCCGATGATCCCCTTGCCGCCCCGACCCTGGGGGTCGAACGCGTCGATCGGCATCCGCTTGACGTAGTCGTCTTCCGTCATGACGACGAACACCTCCTCCTCGGGGATGAGGTCCTCGTGGGTGACCGTCCCCTCGTCCTCGACGATCGAGGTCCGGCGGTCGTCGTCGTACTCGGCTTTGATCTCGCGGAGTTCCTCCTTGATGACCGAGAGCAGTTTCTCCTCGCTCTCGAGGATGGCGGTCAGGCGCTCGATCTCGGCCTGGACGTCCTCGTACTCGTCCTCGATCTCGGCGGCCTCCATCGAGGTGAGGCTGCCGAGTTGCATCCGGACGATGTGGTCGGCCTGGTCCGCGGAGAAATCGTACGCGTCCTGGAGGTTCTCCTTCGCGTCCGACCGCGTCTCGCTGTCCTGGATCAGCTCGACCACGTCCTCGGCGTTCTCGACGGCCGTCAGCCGCCCCTCGAGGATGTGGGCGCGGTCCTCGGCCTCCGCGAGGTCGTACTCGCTGCGCCGCCGCACCACTTCGCGGCGGTGGGCGACGTACTCCTCCAAGGTCTCCTTCAGCGAGAGGACCTGTGGCTGACCGTCGACCAGCGCGAGGTTGATGACGCCGAAGGTCTTCTCGAGGTGGTTCTCGAGCAGTTTGTTCTTGACGACCTCGGCGTTTGCCCCCCGCTTGAGTTCGATGACGATCCGGACGCCGTCGCGGTCGGACTCGTCGCGCAGGTCGGAGACTCCCTCGATCTCGCCCTCGTTGACGTCGTCGGCGATTCGCTCGACGAGGCGGGCCTTGTTCGACTGGAAGGGGAGTTCGGAGACGACGATCCGTTCGCGGCCGTTCTTCCACTCCTCGACCTCGAACTCGGCGCGCACGCGGAGTCGTCCCCGGCCGGTCTTGTAGGCGGAGTAGATCGCGTCGCGCCCGACGATGTTCGCGCCGGTCGGGAAGTCGGGGCCCTTGACGTGCTCCATCAGGTCCTCGACCGTCGCGTCGGGGTCGTCGATCAGCTCGATCGTCGCGTCGATCACCTCGCCGAGGTTGTGCGGCGGGATGTTCGTCGACATCCCAACCGCGATCCCGGAGGAGCCGTTCACGAGGAGGTTCGGGAACGCCGCCGGGAGCACGTCGGGTTCCTGCAGGCGGTCGTCGTAGTTCGCCGAGAAGTCGACGGTGTCCTTCTCGATGTCCGCGAGCAGTTCCTCAGAGATGGGGGACATCCGGGCCTCCGTGTAGCGCTGGGCGGCGGCCGGATCGCCGTCCATCGAGCCGAAGTTCCCCTGGCCGTCGACCAGCGGGTACCGCATCGAGAACGGCTGGGCCATCCGGACCAGCGTGTCGTAGATCGCGCTGTCGCCGTGGGGGTGGTAGTCACCCATCGTCTCCCCGACGATCGAGGAGGACTTCCGGTGTGACGAACCGCTCGAGACCCCCATCTCGTGCATCGCGTAGAGGATGCGGCGATGGACGGGTTTCAGGCCGTCCTCGACGCGGGGGAGCGCGCGACCCGCGATGACGGACATCGCGTAGTCGATGTAGCTCTGTTCCATCTCGTCCTCGATGCGGACGTTCTCTACCGCTCGCGCCTGTACGTCGGTCGGATCGGGTACGTCTGAACTCATGTCTTCATCTGGTTTCGTGAGGTTGTCAGTTGCGTGTTGTCAAGCACTGCATCCGTGAGAGCGTCCGCTCTGCGGACGCTCGAGCGGGCCGACGACCGACCCGGAGCGCGGCTTGCCGCGCGGCGGGGAGGGAGGAGTGCTTTTCATCGAAGCTGAGCGGGATCGGAGATCCCGCGAGGTCCAAAAGAGCGCTTCGCGCTCTTTTGAAGATTTCACCCGAGTGCGGTCGCGAAGCGACCGCACGCAGGGGAAAAGTTCGGTCTTAGATATCGATCCACTCGGCTTCCGGCGCGTTCTCCTTGATGAATTGCTTGCGCGGTTCGACGGCGTCGCCCATCAGGACGGAGAACATCTTGTCCGCCGCGGCCGCGTCCTCGATGGTGATCTGCTTGAGGATGCGGTTGTCGGGGTCCATCGTCGTGTCCCAGAGCTGCTGGGGGTTCATCTCGCCGAGACCCTTGAACCGCTGGACCTGCGAGGGGTTGCCGTCGCACTGCTCCGCGACGATCTCGTCGCGTTCCGCTTCGGTCATCGCGTCGTAGGTCTCCCCGCGGTACCGGATGCGGTACAGCGGCGGCTGGGTCGCGTAGACGTAGCCGCCCTCGAGCAGCGGGCGCATGTGCCGGTAGAAGAACGTCAACAGCAGGGTACGGATGTGGGCGCCGTCGACGTCGGCGTCGGTCGCCATGATGATCTTCTTGTACCGGACGTCCTCGACGTCGAATTCGTCGCCGATCCCCGCGCCGATGGCGGTGATCATGTTGCGGATCTCGTCGTTCTCGAGGATCCGGTCGAGCCGGTGTTTCTCGACGTTCAAGATCTTCCCCTTGATGGGGAGGATGGCCTGAAAGTCGGGGTTGCGTGCCTGTTTCGCGCTGCCGCCCGCGGAGTCGCCCTCCGCGATGAACAGTTCGGCCTCCTCGGGATCCTTGGTCTGGCAGTCGGCCAGTTTCCCGGGCAGCGAGGTCGACTCGAGGGCGGACTTGCGCCGCGTGAGCTCCTCGGCCTTCTGGGCGGCCATGCGGGCCTTGGCGGCCTCGACGGCCTTGTTGACGATGGCCTCGGCGGTGTCGGGGTGTTCCTCGAAGTAGGTGCCGAGTCCCTCGTGCATGGCGCTCTCGACGATTCCCCGGACCTCCGAGTTGCCGAGTTTGGTCTTCGTCTGGCCCTCGAACTGGGGGTCGGGGTGTTTGATCGAGATGACCGCGGTGAGCCCCTCGCGGATATCCTCTCCCTTGAGGTTGTCGTCGAGGTCCGAGAGGAGGTCGTTCTCGTTGGCGTAGTCGTTGACCGTCCGGGTCAGGGCGGTCTTGAACCCGGTGAGGTGGGTCCCGCCCTCGCGGGTGTTGATGTTGTTCGCGAAGGCGTGGATCGACCCCTGCAGTTCCTCCGTGGCCTGCATCGCGACCTCCACCTGGATGTCCTGGTCCTCGTCCTCGAAGTAAATGACGTCCTCGTGCATCGCCGAGCGCGTCTCGTTCAGGTACTCGACGAACTCGCGGATGCCGCCGTCGTACTCGTAGGTCTCGGCGACGGGTTCGCCGTCATCGGTCTCCTCGCGCTCGTCGCGAAGCGTGATGCGAACGCCGGAGTTGAGGAAGGCCAGTTCGCGGAGCCGGTTCGAGAGCGTCGAGAACGACATCTCGCCGGACTCGAAGATGTCCGTATCGGGCCAGAACCGGATCTCAGTGCCGGTCTCCTCGTCGGACTCCATGTCGCGGACCCGCTCCATGTCGCCGACGGGTTCGCCGGCCTCGAACGCGTGGCGGAAGACGCCGCCGTCGCGTCTGACCTCGGCCTCGAGTCGTTCCGAGAGGGCGTTGACGACGGAAACGCCGACGCCGTGGAGGCCGCCGGAGACCTGGTAGGACTTGTTGTCGAACTTGCCGCCGGCGTGGAGGACGGTCAGAATGACCTCGAGTGCAGGGCGGTCGTACTCCTCGTGCGTGTCGACGGGGATGCCGCGGCCGTCGTCGGCGACGCTCACCGAACCGTCCTCGTGGATGGAGACGGTGATGTCGTCGCAGTGGCCGGCCAGCGCCTCGTCGATCGAGTTGTCCACCACTTCGTAGACCAGGTGGTGGAGCCCTCGAGAATCGGTAGAGCCGATGTACATCGCCGGTCGCTTTCGCACAGCCTCCAGGCCCTCTAAGACCTGGATCTGCCCGGCGCCGTACTCGCTTTCCTGGGACATGTAAAACCTGCTTTCGGATAGCGGTCCGGCCCTAATAAAAGTCACGTGTACGCGCGCGAGCGCGGACGGCGAGCCGCGGCGTCGAACCCGAAACCGGCGCCGAACCGGCTCAGATGACCGCGTCGAACTCCTCGTGGCCTTGAATGTCGACGCCGTCGCCGGTGACCTCCGCGAGGAAGACGCCGTTGCCCGAGCCGGTGTCGCGCTCGACGGCGCTTTTGATCGCGCGGGCCGCGACGGACTTCGCGTCCTCGAGCGAGAGGTCGTCGGCGTACTCCTGCTCGAGGAGGCCGTAGGCCAGTTGCATCCCGGAGCCGGTGACGGTGTAGTCGTCGGCCATGACGCCGCCGGCGGGGTCGATGCTGTAGACGTGGCTGCCCTCGTCGTCGACGCCGCCCAGGATGGGGTTGATCGCACGGAACGGGCCGCCGCGAGCGAAGTTACCCGCCAGCGTCGCCAGCGCGTCGATCGACATCGGTTCGCCGCGCCGGGACTCGTAGAGATTGACCTCGGCGCGCAGACTCGAGATGAACGACTGTGCGCCGCCGACCGAGCCGACGAGCGTCAACGCGCCGGTGGGGTGGATCTGCTCGACCTTCTGGACGTTCTTGTTCGAGACGAACCGCCCGCCGAGGCTGGCGCGCATGTCCGTCGCGATGACGACGCCGTCGGCGGTCGTGATGCCGATGGTCGTCGTCCCCGTCTTGTTGACGGTGTCTCCGTGGTCGCCGGCCTGACTGCCGTCGGGCAGCGACCCCAGTTCGGGCTCGTACGGCGACGGATCGCCGTTGCCCTGCGGGACCGGATTATTCATCGCTCTCCTCCGCGTCGATCTCCGCGACGATCGACTCGAGGCGCTCGTCCGAGACCGTGTCGAACGACTCGTCCTCGGTCGTGATCGTCGCGACGTCGACCGCTTCGGCCGCGACGGACTCCTCCTCGGGCTCGTTGAGCGCGCTGACGGCGAGCTCGATGCCGGCGTCGACGTCCAGGTCCTCGCGGTAGTTCTCCTCGAGGTAGCCCTGGATGACGTCGCGGTCGCCGCCGACAGCGGCGGCCTGCCACTCGTAGTCGGTGCCCGAGGGGTCGGTCTCGAACAGGCGCGGCTGGCCGTCCTCGACGCCGCCGACCAGCAGCGCGACCCCGAACGGTCGCGCGCCGCCGGTCTGGGTGTACTCCTGGATGTGGTCGGTGATCGATCGGGTCAGCGTCTCGACGCCGATGTCCTGACCGTAGCGGAGCTGTTCGCCCTGTGCGCGTCGCCGCGCGAGGTCGATCAGCTGGCGCGCGTCGGCCACGTGGCCGGCGCTGGCGACACCGACGTGGTCGTCGGCCTTGTGGATCTTCTCGACGCTCGAGCGCTCCATGAGCGGCGAGCTGATCTGGCGGTTCGCGGCGAGGACGACGCCGTCGGGCGTTCGAACGCCGACGCTCGCGGTACCGCGCTTGACGGCCTCGCGGGCGTACTCGACCTGATAGAGGCGTCCGTCCGGGGAGAAGATGGTGATCCCCCGGTCGTAGGCCTGCTGTTGGGATTGTCCTTGCATTTGGTCTTCACCTGTGGTAAGGGATAGAAATATATAGGCCTTCTTCTGAAGGCAACTTCGGCTGTATCGGTCGCTTCGACTCCGAGTCCCAAGAAAGTGGTGCCGGACGGAGATCGTCCGCGCGGGTTCGACCTCGCGGATCGATCGCCGGTGTCGCGTTGCCACGCCGGGACGCTCGCTCGCGCGAGCCTCGCCGCGGTAACTGACGGCGTCCTCGAGCCGGTCGTCCGAAGGGTCGTCTGCTATCTCAAGCTTTCCCCTCAACCGGGCCCCGATCCTTGCTTCGGGTACAGAGTTCCGTACAACAGTACACGGGTACGCCCCCGGGCTCTGCCGGCTCGAGGGGTCGAGAACCCGGCGTTTTTCGGCCACTACACATGGAAGAACACAGTACCGCGGTCGACGTTCCTGTCGAAAAGGCGAAGCAAACAATTCACCAATACGGGCTCGGGCTCCTCTTCGCGGCGAACATCTTCGGAGCCGGGTCCGTCTACATCCTGACCCAAGCCGGCGTCAGCTTCGGATTCGGCCTGTTGTGGGTCCTGCCGCTGGCGCTCGGCGTCGGGCTGACGATGCACGAGATGTCGGCCCGACTGGCGGCGAGGAACGAACCGCTGATGGACTACATCAGAGACGTGATCGGGCCGACGGCGGCGAAACCGTTCGCCCTCGGCATCGCCTTCATCATGCAGTTCTGGAGCGTGGCGAACTACGCGCTCGCGGGGGCGGCGCTGGTCTTTCTCACCCCCCTGTCGAACCTGTACGTCGGGATCATCCTCGTGGCGGCGCTGGGCATCTCGCTCGTCGAGCTTCGGGTCTACAGCCGCATCGAGGGCGTCATCGCGACGCTCGTCCTCGCGATCTTCGCCTCGTATCTGGTCATCGTCGCGAACCTCCAGCCCTCGCTGGGCGGCGTCGCGATGGGGTTCGTCCCGACGATCTCCGGCGATCTGAACTACCTCACGATGATCATCGCGATGCTGGGGACGACGGTCTACTACCCGAACTTCTTCATCCAGACGAGCATGCAACACGAGAAAGACTGGACGAACGTCTCCCGCTACCGGAAGGACCACACCGTCGGGCTGGCGGCCGTCGTCGCCCTGAGCGCGACGGTCATCATCGCGGCGGCGATGGCCGTTCCTGACGGGACGCTCACCCTGACCGCCCCCGCGGAACCGCTCGTCGACATGATCGGCCCGTGGGTGCTGGGCGTGTTCGTCCTCGCGGTCGGGGCCGCCTCCTTCACCAGCGCGACCGGGACGCTGTTCGCCGCCGGCTTCATGGTCCCGCAGTCGTACGAACTCACGACTCACTTCGGCGACATGCACTTCCGCCGGACCGTCCACTTCCTGATCGGGCTCTCGGTCGTCCTCGCGATCCCGATCCTCGCGTTCACCGAGTTCACGCCCGTCAGGCTGGCGCTCTTGATGCCCGCCGTCAACGGCGTCGTCGGGCTGCCGATCACCGCGCTGGCCCTGTTCGCGGCGGTCGAGCGCTACTTCGAGCCGAGCCGCCTCGAGCGGGCGATCTTCGTCGGGGTCGTGATCCTGATGTTCCTCGTCTCGCTCGTCACCGCCGATTCGCTGGCGCAGTCCGTCCTCGAACTGCTCTGAGATCGGACCTCTCGAAACCGGAAGAGTCAGTGATCGCGGGACGGACACCTCGATACCCGTCGTCTCGACGATGTTCGGACTCCCCTTCGACCTCTCGCTGGTCCTGTTGCTCGTCTCGATCGCCTTCTTCTCGGGGATCGGCATCACCACCATCGGCCCGGGCGGCATCTTCGTGACGATCGCGCTGTACTCGCTGACGCCGCTTGCCTCGAGCCAGGTCGCCGGCACCGCCCACGCGACGTTCGTGGTCACGGGGCTGGTCGGCAGCGCGGCCTACCTCCACTCCGGCGAGATGAACACCGGCGAGAGCCGCGCGATCGCGATCGTGTTGAGCGCCTCGAGCGTCGTCGGCGCGCTCGTCGGCTCGTACGCGAACGCGTTCGTCCCGCGGTCGGTGTTCGGCGTCCTGCTCGGTGGCGTCTCGATGGCCGTCGGCGGGATCATCTGCTACCGCGAGCGGCGCGGATTCAGCCCGATCTACGACCTCGAGCCGCTGAGTCGAGCGGGACAGGTCGTCCTCGCGGGACTCGGGTTCGTCCTCGGGATCGCGAGCGGGCTGTTGGGGATCGGCGGCCCCGTACTCGCCGTCCCCGCCCTCGTCCTCGTCGGCGTCCCGATGCTGCTCGCGGTCGCCGTCGCGCAGGTCCAGTCGATCTTCATCGCGACGTTCGCGGCCTCGGGTTACTTCCTGCAGGGGAACGTCCTCGTCCCGCTGGCCGTCGTCGTCGGCACGCCGCTGTTGCTCGGGGTCGTCGTCGGCTGGCGGGTCGCCCACGTCGTCGATCCCGAGCGGTTGAAGGTCGCGCTGGGCGTCGTTCTGCTGGGTGTCGGCCCCTACCTCGCGCTCTGAGACGGGGCCGCTGTCCTCCTCCTGCCGGAACCAGACTGAAGGCCGCCCGGAGTGACGTGGAACCACAATGGCAGCCCGGATCCTCGTCCCGTTCGACGACTCCGACCCCGCCGACGACGCCCTCGAGCACGCGTTCGACCTGTTTCCGGACGGCGAGTTCGTCGTCCTGACCGTCGTCGACACCTCCTCGCTGCCCTTCATTCCGAACACCGCCGACGGTGGTGAGGGTAGCGACGAGCGGGAGGAACTGCTCGGCGAGGCCGCCGAACGGCTCCGGCGAGCCGAGTCCATCGCCGACGACCGCGGGACCGACGTCGAGACGCAGGCGCGGGTCGGGACGCCGGCCCAGGAGGTCCTCGAGTACGCCGAAACCCGGCCGGTCGATCACATCGTCATCGGCAGCCACGGCCGCTCGGGCGTCGCGCGGATCCTGCTCGGCAGCGTCGCCGAGGTCGTGGTGAGACACTCGCCGGTGCCGGTCACCGTCGTCCGGTAGCGTCGCGGCGGGCGTCGGTCACGGCCTCCGCGGCCTGCGCACACGGGCAGTACCCTCTTTGCGCCGAGCGGCGGACTTCGAGGCCATGCGCGAGTACGACGGCACCGAGAACCCCGACACCCCGTGGCGCGAGGACGGGACCGGCAAGCACGACAATCGCGGGGACGAAGGGACGACCGGCGGGGACAAGACGCCGTTCGAGCCGAACCGGAACGAGCGCGGCACGCGGCTGTCGGCGGCGATCGTGCTGGTCGGACTCGCGGTCCTCGGGCAGACGTTCGTCCTCGAACTGGCCGCGGGTCAGTTCTGGAACGACGCGTTCGTCGGTACGACGCTGCTGGTCGCCGGCGCGTACAACTACGCCCGCCGCGCGAACGCGAACTTCGGGAGCGCGGGCGTCGCGACCCTCGCGGCCCTCGTCGGGCTGTGGCTCGTCGCCGCCCCGTTCCTGCTCGGGACCGGGTCGGGGGTCGCGGACACGGCGAACGAGCTCGGCCGCTGGACCGATATCGTTGCCGGCCTGCTCGCCGTCGGCCTCGGCTCGTACAGCGCGGTCCGGATCCGAAACCGCCGGCGGGCCGTCGACGTGCGACCAACGGCGACGTGAAAGCGGCATTTTCCGGCCCAATCCACTTACCGCCCGTTCCGGTACGATGAGGCCATGCTTCCGTTCGTCGCGATCGCCCTCGCGGTGGTCGTCGTCGCGGTCGTTCTCGAGGTCGTGTCGTATCGGGCGCTCGAGCGGCTCCCCTCGGTCGCCACCGAGGAGTTCCCCGAGATCGATCGGGAACTGCTGGGGAAGTTCAGCAGCTTCGACCCCGAACTGGGCTGGTGTCCCCAGCCGAACCGGGAGAAGCAGAAGGACACCGGCGACCACCTTCCCGGCGAGGAGGTCCGCAGCGTCGTGACCTACTCGACCGACGAGTACGCGAGTCGGGTCTGTCCGGCGAAGGAACGCGACCCCGACGCCGACCTCACGGTCTCGACCTACGGCGACTCCTACTGTTTCTGCCGGGAGGTCGACGACGACGAGACGTTCCAGAACTACCTCGCACAGGAACTCGACACCCACGTCGCCAACTACGGCGGCGGCAACTACGGCCTCGATCAGGCCCTGATGCGGCTCAAACGGCAGTACCCGGAGGATCCGACCGACCACGTGTTCATGGTCGTCACCGCCTCCTCGATCGCCCGCATCCTCTCCGTCTGGAAGCACTATCAGGAGTTCGGCAACATCCTCGCGGTCAAGCCACGGTACGTCCTCGAGGACGGCGAGTTGGAGCGGATCGAGAGCCCCGTCGACGAGAAGGAGGAGTTACTCGACCTCGAGTCCAAGGCCGACTTCCTCCGGGAGTACGACTTCCACTACGAGCACTGGTTCGAGCCGCACTTCGCGACCCGTCCGTACACCGCGGACTTCCTCGAGAAGAACGAACACGTCCGCTACGCGGCGTATACGGCCGGGAAGGACCTCGAGCGTCGGCTCGGCTGGTCGATCCCGGGGATCGACTTCGATCTGGCACAGACCCAGTCGGCGCTACGGCTGGAACAGCCCCGCGTTCGGTACCACGAGCGGCTGTTCGACACTCACGAGCCCCTCTTCGACGCCCTCATCGAGGAGTTCGTCGACTACGCCGACGAGCAGGACTTCGAGCCGACGTTCGTCATGGTCCAACAGCTCCGATACGCGACCTACGAGGCCGAACACGGCCCCATCTACGGCGACCTGCTGGAGCGCCTCGACGAGCGCTACGAGGAGCTGACGACGATCGACATGGCCACCCACCTCTCGCCCGACGACGGCGACGTCGAGTCGCTGTACGTCGAGCGCGGGGAGGGCGGCCACTACAGCCCCGAGACCAACGCCGAGATCGCGGCGGTGCTGGCCGAGACCGTCGAGCGGCGCGCGGTCGTCGAATGAACCCGGTCTACCTCGCCGTCGGGATCGCCGTCCTCGTCGCCGGCATCGTCGACATCGTCTGGACGACGCTGTGGGTCGACGGCGGCTCCGGCCCCGTCTCGGGCCGGCTCACGACCGGCGTCTGGAAGGGGCTACGCACCGTGACGGGGGACCGAAACCGGGCGCTCAGCCTCGCCGGTCCCGTCATCCTGATGCTCACGCTCGCGACGTGGATCGGTCTCATCTGGATCGGCTGGACGATCGTTTTCTCGAGCGAGCCCCTCGCCGTCGTCAGCAGTCGGACCGGCGGTCCCGCCGACTGGTGGGGGCGGTTCTACTACGTCGCCTACACGATGTTTACGGACGGGAACGGCGACTACACTCCCGTCTACGGCGGCGACGTCTGGGAGGTCGCCAGCGCGTTCACGACGGCCTCCGGCATGGCCTTCGTCACGCTCGGCGTCTCCTACGTCCTGACCGTCCTCGGCGCCGTCGCCGACAAACGATCCTTCGCCAGTACCGTGACGGGGATGGGGAATCGCAGCGAGGCGTTCCTCCGGACCGGCTGGAACGGCGAGGACTTCCGCGGGCTCGAGCTGACCGTCGAGTCGCTCGCGGCGGACCTGAGCACCCTCGCCGAGCAGCACAAGTCCTACCCGATCCTCCACTACTACCACAGCGAGCAGGCCGAGCGGGCCTCTGCCGTCGCCGTCCCGATCCTCGACGAGGCGCTCATGCTGTCCCGGTACGCGATGCCCGACGGAGAGGGGCTCGACCCCGCGATCGTCGAGAACGGCCGCTCGAGCGCGCGGAGCTACCTCGAGACGCTGGACGACTCGTTCATCGAACCCGCGCCGTCGGTCCCGCGAGCGCCGGATCTCGACCGCCTGCGCGAGGACCAGATGCCGACCGTCTCCGACGAGGAATTCGCCGAGGCGCTGGCCGACCTGACCGACCGGCGACGGCGGCTCCTCGGCGTGGTCGAGGCGGACGCGTGGGAGTGGCCGCCGGTCGAGGAGTAGCGCGGGGACGGGCAGCGGTAGTTTTCTGACACCACCGGTGCGGATTCCGACCGATATCCGCGGGAACGCGGCCCGATATTCATTGCGTTGGCGGCCGTCTTCCGCCCATGGAAGAGTACGACTTTCTGGTCGTCGGATCCGGCTCCGGACTGGACGTGGCGAACGCGGCGGCGAACCAGGGCCGGTCGGTCGCGGTCGTCGAGAAGGGGCGGCTCGGCGGGACCTGTCTGAATCGCGGCTGTATCCCCTCGAAGCAGTTGCTGTATCACGCCGACGTGCTGGAGACGATCGAGCGGGCCGACGAGTTCCACATCGACGCGACCGTCGAGGACGTCGATTTCGCCGAGATCGTCCGGGAAGTCACCGCGGACGTCCACGGTAGTTCCGACTCGATCGAGCGCGGTCTCTCCTCGTCGGACCGCCACGACCTGTACAAGGCGGAGGGTCGGTTCGTCGACGAACGGACGATCGAACTCGCCGGCGGCGACCGCGACGGCGAGCGGCTCACCGCCGATACGGTTCTCGTGGCGGCCGGGACCCGGCCGTCGGTTCCGCCGATCGACGGGATCGAGTCCGTCGACTACCTCACCAGCCGGGAGGCGCTCACGCTCGAGTCGGTCCCGGACCGCCTCGTGATCGTCGGCGGCGGCTACATCGCCGCCGAGCTGGGGCAGTTCTTCGGCACCTTCGGCAGCGACGTCTCGATCGTCGGCCGGCGGCCGCGCCTGCTTCCCGACGCCGACGAGGAGGTCGCCGCCGAGTTCACCGAGCGCTACGCCGACCGGTTCGACGTCTACACCGGTTACGAGGCCACCGCGGTCACGGAGTCGGGGGAATCGATCAGCGTCGAGGCGCGCCCGTTCCCGGAGCCCGAAAGGGAGGGAGACGACGTCGAGACGGTATCGGTCACCGGCGACGAACTGCTCGTCGCGACCGGCCGCGTCCCCAACACGGACACGCTGAACGTCGAGGCCGCCGGCATCGAGACGGACGCGGCCGGCTTCGTCGAGACCGACGAGTACCTGCGGACGACCGCCGACGGCGTCTGGGCGCTGGGCGATATCGTCGGCGAGTACCTGCTGAAGCACAACGCCAACCACGAGGCGCGGACCGTCGCGCGGAACCTGTTCGGGGAGGACCTCGAGCCGGTCGACTACTCGGCGATGCCCTTCGCCGTCTTCGGCTCGCCAGAAGTCGCGGGCGTGGGCCTCACCGAACAGGAACTGCGCGCCGCGGACCGGGAGTACGCCAAGCGCACCTACCGCTACGAGGAGACGGCCCGCGGGTCGGCGATGAAAGTCGAGGGGTTCGTCAAGCCGCTCATCGACCTCGAGGGCGAGATTCTGGGCTGTCACATCGTCGGACCGGAGGCCTCGGACCTGATTCAGGAGGTCGTCGTCGCGATGACGGCCGGCTCCGGGACGGTCCGGGACATCCGGCAGTCGGTCCACATCCACCCCGCGCTCTCGGAGGTCGTCCAGCGGGCCTTCTCGGGACAGTTCACGCGAGGTGGGCACGATCACGGCCACGATCACGGTCACTGAGACGAGTCTGCCGGTAGCTCCGGCCCGGGGCGCGATGTCCCGTCTAATCAGGAATTCTAAATATGCCCGTTGGCGACGGGTCTGCATCCGATGCGCACGACCGCCGTCCCCTTTTGTAACCGACGAACGTACGAGCGGCTGTAATGACGAAAGCAGCCATCATCATTCTGGCAGGTACCGAATCCCACAGCGACCTCGGTCGACTCGTCAACGGCCTCGAGGCGGCCAAGGAGTTCGCCGACGACCCCGACTCCGACCTCGAGCTCGTCTTCGACGGGGCCGGCACCCAGTGGATCCCGGAACTCGAGGACGAGGATCACGACTACCACGACCTCTATCAGTCGGTCAGCGACGAGGCGGCGGCCTGTGACTACTGTTCGGGGGCCTTCGGCGTCGCGGACGCCGTCGACGACGCGGGCGTCGTCACCATCGACGACAACGACGGCCACCCGAGCGTTCGCTCGCTGGTCGACGACGACTACGAGATCATCACCTTCTGAACGGCGTCGAAGACCCGACGGCGGACTGGTTCGCGGCACCGACGCAGTGAAAACGCCGCTGCGGATTCACTTTCACTCCGGTAGCACACACCTTTTAGCCTCCCCGTTAGTACAGGGAGACGATGACGTCGTTCCAGTCGACACTCGGTGACGAGCCGGGGATCGCCGAGGAGCTGGCCGAGAGCCAGCAGTCGATCTCCATCGCCGAGTTCTTCGAGAAGA
>SDGW01000156.1_pt1 | contig 40844 bp, 54 predicted proteins | sample 2873831 | NCBI WGS metagenome assembly SDGW01 (sample SAMN08132700, study PRJNA421101) | hypersaline lake metagenome | isolation source: celular fraction 0.22 microns magnesium sulfate-rich crust from ephemeral... | place: Spain: Penahueca Lagoon, Toledo | collected 2011-07 | reverse complement strand
CATTGCGTAAGTCTTCGAGGGTAGTTGCGTCGGACTCGCGTAGTTTCAAGTCCGCCAGTTTCGTTAACGCTGAGTCGACCGTCGGATGATACGAGATTTCCCGCCATTTGACTTGCGTTCCGCCTGACGCACCTTTCGCCTTTAGTTCAGGCCAGCGTGGAGATTTCGTAGGGTCGACGATGTGCTTGCGATTGAGAATGACGTTGTAAGCGTCGGACGTCAGTTTGAAGTTCGAGTTAACTTGAATATCCATCGTAATTCCTCCTTTGGATTTTCCTTATTATTTGCGGGTAAATTACCGCTTTTTAGTCCGTTAGGGTTATACGTCTTGGTGCGGTAGAAAACGGCTGTGCGCCTTTTATTTGGCGTGAGAATTGCCGTTAATGCCTTCGATAGTTATTCCGAGTATGTCGAGCGCCTCTTCAATTCCGTATCTTATGTGCGATACGTCATCGAGATCGTGCACGGACGCTTTACCGAGTTCTTCGTAACGTTGACGCAGTTTATCCTCCGGTGACTGTTCGACTTCGTATCCGTTGACTAGGGCGGAAAGTAATTCTTCAGAATGTCCGTTTACCATGTACGTTTTTAGCGTCCTAGATTGATCGTGTAGTCCGTCTTTTTGGATAATACGTGTATAATCGCCAGGTTCGTCAACTACATTTACGATTTGCCATTTCGAAAAACCTGCGTCTATAAAATCCTTGAGTGCTTCCGCAACTTCCTTCGGTAAAACTACTTTTTCAGCCATTCATAAGTCCTCCCTTTTCTTTCTTTTTGAGCGCCACACTTTTTCTTTCTTTTGGTTTAGTGCCTCCGAAATATATCCCTTTCAATTCCTTGCCTAACCCTTTTCGGAGCATCTTTTATATAAGAACTTGCCTTCGAAAATTACTATGTGGCGAGGTGAGTTTACGAACCCTCGCTATGTTTTATCTCGTTAAATAGTGGTTCTAGTTAAAAGAATGGTTCTCCTTAGTGTGACGTCCGTACCGTGTTAGAACTGACCATGTGCGCTGAGCGTCACGTAGTACCCGCTAATCACGAACAATATCCTCGGGTTCAGCGTCAAACATTCGTAATTGACTGATCGGCATTACGGTGTACCTCGTATTTTCGAAGGTTCCCGTAGGCGACCGCTCCTTTATCCTCGTTATAACTGGACGCCCTTCCCATCGATAGTCTGCGAGTTTCTTAACGCGCCTGGTCGCTGACTCTCGCTTGATTCCGAGCCCCTTCGCTATTTGCGATTGAGTCGGATAACACTCGCCTTGTTCGTCCATGAACGAAGCTATGACGCATAACGTCTGCCAGTTTTCGGCGCCCATGTCCGCTAATAATCCGCTTCTTACCGCGCCGACGTACATTTTGACGAAGATACGCGTTTCCGACTTTCCGGAGGTTAAAGAGCGCTCTGTTTGCGATTCTACGGAAACAAGTTCGCCGTTGTGGTCATGTTTTTCCGTGCTTTCTTCCGACAACTGACCGACCTCCTCTCGAAATGTGCTTTCACTATACGATATCCATGCGGATTTAATTTCGCGCAGTTTTTCGCACAAAAAAAAATACGCCAGCCTCGAAAGGCCAGCGTACTAAACTCGATTAAAATAACTTTTCCACCGGACTAAATTTCTTATGCGCGTCGTACACATCGCTACTGAATAGGTTAACGTAATTCCGCACCATCTCTAGCGAAGTATGGCCGAGGACTTTCTGCAAGGAGAAAACGTCCGCCCCGTTCTGTACGCTCATTTTAGCGAATGTGTGGCGAAAAGTGTGCGGGCTACACCTAACGTCCTTAACGTTTGCCATCCGCCCATATTTCGCTATACGTTCTTGTAATTGGCGAATAGTTATCGGCGTATCGTCAATCGTGACGAATAGGTTAGGCGTCGCTATATCGCCCCTGATCGCCAGGTACTTACGGAGCTGACGTTTGACCGTCGTTTGAATCGGAACTAACCGCTCCTTATTGCCTTTCCCGTCTACTCGAATCTGATTATCGTCCCATCGAATATCCTTTACGCATATGCCGCATAGTTCTCGCGCACGTACGCCCGTTTCGATCATAAGTAGCATAAGCGTATAGTCGCGAAACCCCGTAAAGGTCGATTGATTCGGCTGCCGGAAAATGTCGCGTAGTTGCTCACGGGAAAAGGCTTCGATAATTTCCTTCTTCTGCTTGATTAACGAAAGTTCTTGTACCGGATTGTATTCGAGCATACCTTCCCGGTAGAGGAAATTAAAGAAAGCACGAATCGCACGCAACCTCGTATTGATAGACGATTCTTTCCGTCCTAGCGTTTCCATCATGTAATAGATGACGTTTTCCTTAATCGTTTTGATCGTAATTTTCGATGGATGTGTCGGAAGGTCCTGATCTTCGAGTAAACCGCGAAAGGCGATTAACTCATTCCGGTAATACTTAAGCGAGCTCTCCGAAAGGTTACGTATCTTACAATCGCGGAGAAATAAATGTAGCGAAGTTTCGAAGTCCTCCGCTTCTACTGCGATTTTCTTCGTCTGCTCCTCGAACATACTTTGCGGTATCTTATTGCTGCGTCTTGCCATCTTTTGGCGCCTCCTCCAATTTTCGGTATCACGTCCGCTGGAGCAAGGCGGAGTTGAGTCGCACGCGCATCGCACAAAATTCCGTGATACGACGAAATCGTACGCAATGAGCCGTATAAAAACGCAAAAAAGGCGACCCTCTTGTCGAGAATCGCCCGTTATATCAACGTTTAAGCTATCGGAATTAAGTAACGCCAAGTTAGCGTAATTTTGAGTCGTGCGCGTCTGCCAATTCCGCCACACCGGCACGTTGAAGAGTGTTACTCCGCGGTTTTGGGCGATTACCCACCGCGTCTTATTCGGTTGTACACCGCACTATTCGCTCCTTGACCGATTATCGCACGGTATATCACGCGGTAAGCTAGTCGTTACGAAGCCGAATCGTACGCATCCAACGGACAATTAATAATATATCACGGGTGTTGTCGGATGTCAACGAGATTTAGCGAAAGTTTAGGCGAGTTCCTCTGTGTGTGCCGGTGCGTAATAACTCCGAAAATGTGCGCCCATATAATAGGAAGAAACTCGTCACAACTTCTGCAATTCTTCCCAGTGTCGTCCGTATTTCCGTGCGTGTTCCTTCGTTAAATGCGAGTTATCAAATCGCTCTTTGTCGGGGATTGGCGGAAGCATATGCACCATAAACGCGGGTAACGCTTCCTTCGTATTCAGCATCGCAATGGCGTAGTGTTTCGGAGTTTGGAGGGCATCCTCTATTTCGAAAGTAGGTTTAAGTCGTTCCTCCGCCAGTTCGAACGTCTTCTTGTAATCGTTGGCGAAAAGGAACTGATTAACTCCGCCCGCCATAAGGTTATCTTGAAGGCGCGTATCTAATTTATTCCAATGGTGGAACGCGAATATAGATCCTAACCGCTCCTTACGACCTTCCGTTGCTATTCGCCCCATTAACTCGCTCATACCTTTCGACTCGACTTGCTCCGGCTCATTGAAAACCATAAAGCAGCCGTGTCGTTCCTTATCTTCGTCGCTCATCAGTAGCCGCGTCATTAACACTTTCAATATTATCCAATGTGACAACGTAGCAGCTGCCGGACCTATCTTCCGTTTCGGCATTCGTAATATAATAACCTTGCCTTCCTTCATCCACTTTTCGAAATTAACTTCAGGGCGAGGTGGTTGCGAAAATACGTCATACAGTAAGTCATTCCCGAAAAAGTCGTCGAGTCGGCTGAGTATCGGATCCGCTTTACTCTTCAACTCTTCGTTCGTTCCCCATCCTTCTAATTCGTCCGCTACTCTTACGTTACCTTTCGATCTCAGGCTATCTACCGTTTCCTCTCGAAATTCCTCGTCTTCTATAATCCGCTTGATATTATACAACGAACCTCCGCTCGCTTTCGAAGCCGTCCGTAAATAGCGCTTCGCCCTCGGTAAGTCGTACATATCCATAAAGTCGATCATTTCGTCGCCAAACCTACTCGCTCCTTGCCGTCCTAACTTTTCGACTACCTCCGTTAAGTCCATCGGCGTAATATATTCCTCATTCGCCAGGTCGATGTCGATGATTTTCTCGGTAGGCAATAAATCGCGTATTCCGTCCGCCATACCTTTCGGACCTTCCTGACATATCCAATCTGGAATTACGAAGGAGATATTGTGATTCATAGCGCCATGATAGACGAAGTTTTGAATCGAGTTATCCTTACCGGCGCCTTGTTTTCCGATGAATGTATAGCCGCAATAAAACTCTTCCTTCATATGTGCGGGCAGCCCGACCGGAATTTCGCGGTCTTTGTATTCGGAGTGGCCGATGAGTAAATTACGTTTGTCTTGCAGCACCGTCGGAATGTTCGTTTCAACGCGCTTCTTAACGTTAAGGGCGTCCTCGTACCTCCGCTGCAATTCTTTATTCGGCATCTGTAGCGCAAGTTTATTCATTTCGTCCGATGAAATTAAGTTGACATCGCCATCAAACTTCGAGCGCTTCGATAATTTGAGTGTATTCATTTCGTCGATTACTTCTACCCGCCGCCCATTAAACTTTATCTTAACGCCATGCAGTTCGTTATTTTCCGCTAACTCGCTTATAGACAGCGACAAGGTTTCGCCTATTGTTTCTCTCGTCAATTTATCCCGGCTGTGCGCCGCCACTCTAATTCGAGACTTGAACGTAGGAGCGTTTACCTTTTCGATGCTGGCGTTCGTTCGCTTAGTTGCGGATATTTCGTCTTCGAGTCCGTATCCTTTTTCGATAACCTTATCCTTCTTGAACGCCTTGTCGCTTTCGAAGAATACGTTCGTTATCGCCTGGAAGGTATCGACGAGGAGATCGTTAACTTCGTTGATGAGTCCGGTCAGCCCCGTTTTAAATGCCGCCGAAACTTTCTTGGTGCTGACGTTCGCCCTTTGCGGAACATTTCCTTTGTTCAACTTTTCGACCGCCCACTTAGCGTTCTTAATCCATTTCTGTCGGTCTTCTACTTCGTTACATATCGAAAGTCGCGCGAAGTCTCCGTCGTCTTGGAGTTCGTCTAACGTATTCATTACGGAGGCAATAGGCGTCTTAGTATCGTTTTGATTCGTATTCAAACTGAATATATCGTGATTTAAGTATTTCATCTCCTGGATGATCGTATTTTCCTTCGGAACCTCTAGCCGACCTATCTCCGTTTCCTCGATCGTAACGTCCATTTTATTTTCTAATTTCCGTTTTAATTTCTCCGCTTGATATTCGCTAGTCGAAACGTAAAACTCGATTTTCTTTTCGCCGTCTTCTTGTCGGAATAAAACATCAAACCAAAAGTAGTCCTTTTCTCGATACGTTATCTTGAAGCCTTCTCTCTCCCGGCGCGACGACGATTTATTATACATTTCGTACATTTTGTGAATCGCTTTCCATAGTCTTTTGTTATTGTTGGTTACGTTAGTGTGCGGAACAATCCGATAGACAACGATTTTATTTTCTTCTATCTGAAAGAAGTCGCTCCAACTAACGTTTTTGATTCGCTTAAACCAAGGCGTCTTTACTTTCGGAATCAGTTCCGCAGGAAGCCCTCCGTTATAGATAGCCGGAACACCTGCGTTATCAACTTGCCAATGAATCAACTCATTTTTCATAGTCAAAACCCCATTTCTCGAAAAACACCACTTTCTTTTTTAATTCTTTAATGGGTTTCGTGTGCTTATACTCACAAAATTCGGAACAATAATGTTCTCTACCCGGAGTTTTATAGTAGCGTTCAAGACAATTCATGCAAATACCGCCTAACTTTTCCACGTTACCCCTCCTACTGCCCCGCTAAAATGCAGGTAGCTAATATAAAGAATCCGAAATACCAGGCCAACGTTTTGACCATTCCGCCTTTACCGACCATTGCGGATAATATCACAAAAACTCCGGCTGCCATCGTTGTATATCCCATGATCTCCGGTAAGTTCGCGACAAACCATTCCCACATTTCGAGCGTTAGAAATTTGATGAAGTGTCCTATCGGCTTTAAAACCCACTCCATTTCGGCATTAATCGCACCTTCAGCGAAGTTGTTATACTTATCGAGAATCCATCCGCCGAAACCTTGACTATCAACGGTACTCACAACGCTCATTATCACGGATCCCGGAACATCGCCGGATATAGACGCTAATTCTTCGCCATATTGCGTAGGATCTACAAAATTTCCGCTCGAATCTTGTATGCCGAAATGTAGATGAGGACCCGTCGAGTCGCCAGTGTTTCCGCTAAGTCCGATGACGTCACCGCCGTTTATTTCGTCGCCTTTACTTACCGTCACCTTATCCATGTGTCCGAATATATGATAGTTACCGTCGTCCGTTTTAATTACGACGCCCTTTCCGATATTTTCCGATCCGTAATCGCGAACTGCGTAAACCTTCCCGTCCATTAAACTTCGTAAAGTAGTTCCGGTTTCCATCTGTAAGTCTATTCCGGTATGTTTACCGTCCCTGACTTGCGATAACTCACCGAACGCTCCGCTTAGTACGAATTTCATCGTTAATACCTCCAAACTTTCGAAGCCGTCTTCTCCACCTTTTTCCTAGTTTTATTCGCCCTGCTCGCGACTTTCTTCGTCTTCCTCCATACATTACGTTTTTTCTTTTTCGCCATATTTCCGCCTCCTATATTCCTTTTAAGAAATCGCGAATATCTACGGCGTGGCGCGCTAAGATATATCCGCAACACACTCCGATCAATATTTCGATTGCCTTCGATCTATGACCGAGTCCCCACGCAGCTCCGGCGAAAATGATTACGAGGACTACGCCCGCATCAAATCCGGACATTATCGCTTCGTGTACGTTCCCGAATGCGCCACTTACACCGGAAGCTAATACGGTATTAGGCAGTAATATCGCCGCAGTACCTCCGGCGGAAACGAATATTTTACTCATTACTTCGAAATCACTCTGGACCTCCGGTTGCCATTCGTCCTTAACGAAGTCACGGAAGTTAATGGTTTCCGTTTTCATACGAACACCTCACGTATAAATTTTTAAATATCGGCAAAACTAAGCGTAATAACAGAAAGGAAGTGGTTCCATGTTTATAGGCGCATTAATTGTCGGATACGGAATCGGATTAGCTGTTAACACCTTTATCGGTTAAATAAATGAATTAGGATTATGTTTAATTTCCCTCTCCTTCGGCGCCTCTTCCTGGGGCGCTATATTTTTGTTTCCGCCGTTTAAATCTCGATCAATCAGCCGTTTAACATATTTCGAAAATACTTGCTTTTCCGCATGTTCGAATAGTTTTCGTTCGTGCTCCTCCGCTAAGTTAAACGAAACTTGCTTAACCTTCCGCTCTCCCATAGTGCTACCCTCCGTAAATATTACGAGCGATATTGTAATAACCGACGGCGTTTGCAAATACCGGATGTACGATCGAATTACCTACTCGTGGTTTAACGATCCTAACATTCGGATAATGCTCAGCTAGTTTATCGGATACCTCTTTCGCAATACCTCCGGCAACTATAACGGTATCTTCTCGACGCCACATAGCCGACGTGCTTGCGATTACGGCGTTTGTTAATGCGGAAACGTCTCGCGCTTTAGTCGAGTTTGCTCCGAAATATAACGAGTCGCTTCCTTTATCGATAAAGTTTCCATTTTGAATAGTCGCCAGGTTTACCGTCCCACTACCCACGTCAACTATCCGTAATAGATCCTCTTCGAAAGGTTCCGCAAAGTAAACCGCCGCACCTTCCGCAGCAACCTCTACGTTTTCAATTTCGAATGTGCGCTCTTTACCGTTAACTGTAATCGTATGCCTTCCGGTCAGCATCGACTTAATTTTCGCCTTCTCTTCGTCCGTATGCTTCGAAATAGGCTGACCGACGACTAAGTCGATGTAGTTATCGGGCATAAATCGGTGAATTGCGATTAGTATTCGCAACTTTGCGTCTCGGTGCGCCTTGGAGTCGCCCATCATTTCGCGTACAAACTCCGATTCATTTTGCGCCAGCGAGCCGGCAAATCCTCGCTCGCCTTCGTATTCGTAAATAACATCGTCGTCTCCGAAATTAGACTGCAACCGCCTTTCGCGATATTCTCCTAACGTTGAAGCCATGCGTTTCGTTCCGTAAATGGTCGCCAGTTTGACCGCATTGTTCCCTCCGTCTGCTCCGCCTATCATTTAAACGCCTCCCTTTCGTAATACGTCCGTAATACATAATAATTCCTTGTAGTACGTTTGTAATACATTGTATGGGCGCTATTTTCGAATAATGCGTGTCCTTCGTAAAATTTCCGTGTAATTATCGTTGAAAACTCGTCCTAAGTATGTAAAAATAAAAAGCACAGACTTTCCGCCAGGTAGCTTATAATGCTACGGCGCTTGCGCCTGCGCTTATATAAGCCTATGCGGACATATCCGAAATAATGCGTGTCACATCGAAATTTAGGCAAAAAAAAAATCGACGCCCGTTAAGGCGCCTTAGTTTCTCATATCCGGATGAAGATTAAACTGTTCCGCAACACTTTCGTAATTATCGATATTAAAGTTCTTCCAGTTAATTTTATCGGCTATTTCTTTTGTCATCCCTATTTTCGCAACAACTCCGTCACTTTCGTTTCCATACTCATCTGTTAGCGGAAAGTTCCAAAAGACAACTACTTCAGATACTTCCTCGTTTTCAAATATCGTTTGAAGGACCTCGTTAGTGTCGTAAAGTATTCCGGTTCTGATTGAATTAGAAGAGAAGTTGTTATCCGCTCTAAGTCTCGCTAAGACAATCACGTCATCTTCTTTTTCCGTTCCGGCATGATCGTTTATTTCAATTTCTTTTATGCGGTCCGTTCCGAAGTTTGTACTTTTACCTACGCTTTTGTTTATTGAATCAGTTAACCGTTGTTTCAATGTTTTAGGCGGTTCCTTTTTCTCCGTATCTTTTTCTTCGTTATTGACGTCCTCTTCCTGAGTTTCTGAAGTTTCCTTCGACGTCTCTTTCGTTGTTGCCGAAGTTTCTTCCGCTTCAACGTCTTTCGTTTCTTCCGTGGTTTCTTCGCCACATCCCGTAAGAACACCGAAAACTACGAGTAAACTAGCCGCCCACATCTTCGTTATATTATTCATAACCTTCGCTCCCTTTTCGATATAATTTCGTTTATTGCTTATACCTTACGATTGTATTACGGATATAGTTTCATTATACGGAAAATTATACAAATAAAAAAGGGCGCCCCGCCAACTTAATGACGAAGCGCCCGTTTCTTACTTTTCCGTTGAATCCTTGTAACCTTTACCATTCGACGGATTATTGATAATCCCCGCCGCAATTCCGATTGTTAACGCCACGTCAACATATTTTTCAACGTCCGCTGGCGCTACTTGAAACGCGTCGTTCGCTACCATCGTAACTAGCGAGCCGATTGCGACCCATAGTCCGTAATTTTTAAAACGCATATTTATCGTTCTCCCTTCGCCTTTTCGGCTCAATATGTTTCGAAATCTAGTCCGCCGTTACTCGGCGACAACGTAAATCGTCCATCCGTACTTACTTCGTAGTTCCTTCGCATATGACTCCGCTTGACGTTCCGAGGTAAATGTGCCGGTAAACAAACGGTAACTCGGATTAAAGTCGGTCGAATCCGCCGCTTCGTAAACCGTCCAGTTATAGTCGCTCAGTAATCGCCTTTTTGCGTTTGCTAAGTGCGCCGCCGTTGCGAATGTTCCGGTTTTTAGTCGGGCGGGTTTCGCCTTACTTCCGCCCGATGACGCATTATCCGCCGCTAAAACCGCTTCGTAATCGAAGCACGGACATTCCTTCCGCGAATAGCCTGGAAATTCGTTATGTCCGCGAGTCCGTTTGTAATTCGGCAAGTCTTTTACGAGAGCCGCGTGTAAGTTTCGGAGTGACTCCTTTTGTGCGTCCGTTGGTTCGGAGTTGCGGAAATCGCCGACTACGCATATGCCGACCGATTGATAGTTCGAGTCGCCAACGTGATAACTAAGCACGCCTAAGTCGTGGTTCCATTCGACCGTTCCGTCCGTAAGAATAACGAAGTGGTACGCTACCTCCGGCCAACCGAGCGTATTAACGTGATAATTTGCGAAGGCTTCGGAATCTCCGCTTTCTGTTAGCGAATGATGAATCGCAATGTCCGTCTTAACGGACGGGTCGTACACCTCATACCATCCGTCGTGTGCCGTTTTTCCGCGCAGGTTCTTAAATTTCGGAATCTGTTTAAAGTGTGGCTCCGCCATTTACATCCGCTCCTTTTTCGAATATAATCTATTTAGAGGACGGCCCCTCGTTCGCCTTCTTTGCCGTCGGTTGGGCGAGGGTAACCGTCCTCTAATTTATAAAAATCGTGAGTAGCGACGCCCCTATCATAAAAAAGCCGGTGAATAGGAGTCCCCATACCCACCGTTTCTCTACGCGGTCGTCCGACCACTTCTTATCGTTATCCTTGAACCGCCGATCGTTTTCGCCGAACCTCCGATTAACTTCGTCCTTATACGTAGATAACTCGGATAGCGCCCTTTCCGCCTTGTCGTCGGCTGTGTCCGCCTTTTCGTTCGCCTTGTCTGCGGAGTCTTTAATTTCCGTAAGCAACTGCGTCTGATTTGATTGATGCGTTTCAATCCGCACAAGCCACTCGCGTACTTCCGATATAGCTGCGGTTAACCCTTCGTTTTCGTTTGCCGCCATTAGTTCGCCTCCTTTTCCGCTAAAACTTCGCCGTATTATCGTCCTATTCTGCCGGGTAAGGTTCGCCGGTGATTTGTTCGTACTCGGCTTCCGTAATGACTCCGTAACCAACGTACTGTCCTACTTGTTCCTTCGTCGCCCAACCTTTGTCGTAATACATTTTAACGCGTTCGAAATCCGTCATATTAAAGTCCTCCTTGTAATAGTCGTAAGTCTAGTCCGACAACTTGTTCGCCTAAAGAATCACGGTCAGTTTGCGCTTGTAACGCCTTTAATTCCTCTTGAACTACACGCTCTCCTAGAGTATTAATATCTAATTCAGACCGCTCGATTCTTTGCTCGTTTTCACTTAACGGAGCGTCTTCGAAAATAGGCTCATGGGAACTTGTCGAAACATCAACGCCAACTAATCGCTTCTTTTTAGGTATCTCCGCCCAAAGGAAAGGTACGTTTGTCGGCTCTTTCGCTTCGTGCCCTTTCACGGAAAGTATGACACCATTTCCGTCATAAATTACGAGTTTTTCCACTATAATTCCTCCTCATTTTTACGAACCTAATTTAATAGCCGTATAGTCATAGTCATTACCGCCAGCCCAACTCGTATTATCTGAAGCATCATAAAAACTAAAACTTTGACCGTCGCTCGAAGATATATAACCATCGCCATCATATTCATGGTCTCGGAATGTTTCAAAATGCTGATCCGTTCCCGTGTTACCGTTAAAGTTAGGGACCAAATCTGTATGACCCCAAACCGCTCTAATTTCGTCATTTATGCCAGCGCCATATACCAAAACTACGTCTGCTTGAAAAGGTGTAGTGAAGCTTGCGTTACCGCTACTATCTACCGTAAATGTCCCGTATTCTATAGAATATTTCGGAATACTTCGCACACCGTCGTCTAATTCTTGGAATGTCGGTACTCCATCGCCATCAGAATCGGAAACCGTTCCGCCCATGTCAGTAATGGCGGTTTCCACTTGATTCTTCCCACTACTGACAGACGACTTTAAATTATCAATCTCGCTTTGTACATTAGTTGAGCCGTTAGCGCTTATTGCACTCGCTTGGTGCGCCCCGCTTGAATCGTTAATATGGCTCGATAATTCTGAGGAAGTCGCCGCTCCAATTTGCGAAGTTGTGACGTTATGCGGATTGCTCGTATCGCTTTCGTGATTGTCGAAGTCTACACGAACATTCTCCGTATGTGCTTGAACGTAGTCGATAGCGTAATCTTGGTCGCTGTTTTTGTTCGTATTAACGCTGATTTGACGTCCGTGGTCTGTCGTTTCGTCCACAAGTGAATTGACGACCGAAATAAGACTTTGGGCGTACTCCACATCCACGTTATCAATCGGTGCGGATAGCTGATACGGTAACGCTATATAGGTGACGGTGTATTGGGCGGTTGGGTCATAGTGTTCGGATAATATTTGTACAAAATATTCACCTTGCGCAAATGTTGAATCTGCGTTTAATACATATCCGTTTTTACTCATTTTTTCGCCATTTTTGTCCGTTTTCTTCGTGCGTGTTACGGGATAGGCATACGTTTACATCCGTTGTCGTGTCGGCTGAATCGTAATAGTTTTCCCATGAGTGAGTCGTGCCATCTCCCGTGTATATCCACCCGTTGAAGAATGCGGAAATTTGGTCGGTTGTCGGTGTCATAGCGTCCGTCCAACCCGTGTCGGAGTCGGAGAGGGAAAGGTATAAAATACTCGAACTGGATAAGGCACTCTGATCCTCGCCCGTAAAACCTCCTGCCTTATGACTAACTATTTCACCACTTGGCTTACTAACAATTTCTGTCTGAGATATTGGCGGAGACCCGATAGTATATCTGACCGATTTAAAACCAACATCATCTAAATCAAATAACCAATCCAACGAACCATCTAACGCCATTTCTTTCTTTTCGGCTAGTTTACGCCAATTTCCGTTCGGGTCTTGATATGGTTGGTCGCCTTCATAAAATGATGATTTTAAGACTAGGTAACTCTCGTTGTACTCTTGGAACGTGGTTGCTGTGTCGCCTAGTTCGAGCTGTGGTTGCGTGAATGTGTACGTGCCTGACCCCTTCGTTCCATTTGTGGCTCTTAACTTTAGATATTTTGCATCGCTCGTTGTTGCTATAGTCTTAGGCATACTAGTTGAATTATAATTATCTATCGTATTTTTATCTTTATCTAAGACTACAACTTGAATATATCCATCACCTGAAAGAGTATAAGTTTCTCCTCCAACTATTTGAGTCTCAAATAAAGTATGTTGATTATCTGCATCTGCATTCAACTTCAACTCATACGGACTAATAATCGTTGCATTGTCGTGTAAATCCCATTGTGTAAACGGTTTAATAAGGTTTTTCCCTATACTGAATAAAACGGGATTTTTAATTGGACGTACATTTTTCGTGAAGGCTTGGGCGGTTGAGCCTTCGTTGAGCATGATGTTAGAGAAGGTGTATGTGCCCGCATTTAAAGTTTTTAAAACTATTCTAGCAGTTGATGTTCCAGTTGGAGATGTCATACTTAAAGTACCAGAAGAATTTAAAGTGCTTGTTGAGTCTATACTTGTACCACTTTCATCGAACCATGTAATATATACAGACAAGTTAGAACCGTCAGCTTCTAAACTTAAAGAATAATCGGTATTTTCTTTAGCGGAAACATTAATATCATTCTTTTCCTCAGCATCACTTGTATTCTCATGCGTAATCTTACTCGGACTATCCACCGTCACATTCGCATGAAAATTCCACAATCCGCTATCAAATAACGGTACGTGGTTGACGTTGGTTTGACCCGTAAAGGCTTTTAAGATTAAGTCCGTGACTCTATCGGAATCTAATACGTTGATCGGTTCGGTTAGGGTTTGGGTTAGGGTTGCGGATTTTAAGTCGTCCGATAACGGAGCTACCTTGTCGTCCGTATACGCCTTTGCTTCGTCATATTGCGTTTCTAAGTGGTTGAAGTTCGATGCACTCAACGCCGTCCCTTGCTGAACTACGTTACCTTGCTCGTCGACAATATGGTCGACCCAATTCGTTTTATTGTAAGCCATTCGTTATCTCACCTCCGTTAATTCAATTTCGATACTTACCGTCAGACTTTGTGTCGAGTCCTTCGTAATGTCTGCGCCTTCAATGTCGAACATTTCGCCGTTCTCCTTTTTCGCACCGAACTCCGTTATTTCACCGTTCGCTTCCGTTTCGTCGAAATATACCTCGACTACCTGGATGTTTCCGTCGCGCAGCCGAGTCGTGATGTCTTTCGCATAAAATTCGTTGTCTAACGAAACCGCCGAATCTAACTGAGGAGCAACTCCGTTACCTAACGCTATTTCCGTCAAGTCTCCGTTTATATAATCGAGAACGGACTGAATCGCCGTATTCGTAATCATTTCGTTATTCCTCCGTCCTTAAATATATTTGTCCGTCGAAGCATACTGAGGTAAAGCGTAGTTGCCCGTCGGTTGTCCGTCGCTTCCGTCATATACGGGAAAGGAGGTCGGATCGCTCGCAAAGTCGTATTGGTGGACGTAGGCATTGACCGTCACCTTTACGCCGAGCGACAAGTACGCCTTCTGTATGCGGGTAATCGTCGCATCCTCAGATAATCCTCCGCCTTCTAACGCCTTTAGCCGTTCGTCAATGTCCGTTATCCGTTTCGTGCTTGCGTTATCTTGCGCCATTAAACACCGCCTCCAATTTCCTCGATAACGACCTTCTTCGAATAATTAACGCGGTCAGGTGCGGAAATATCGGTAAGTACGCTAGTTACACGCCAAGTCGAGTCAATACTCATTTCCGGCAGAACTAACCGTAATATTTGCCCACGCTTTACAGATAGATCACGCGTACGAAACTCCGCTTTCCTACGTACTTGTGAGTTACGTTTCAATTCCGCTCGTCCTCGTTGCCTTGCCGTTTCTTTTTCGGTTATCTTCCGGTCTAGCAACGCCTTTTCGAATAAGCCGTATTTTGCGACGGAGTCCGGGTCTTCGAAGTAGTCGATAATCTGAACCTCCGGGAAGTAGTTAAAGCGAATTTCCGTTCCGCTCACTGGCGCCGACTTTGCACGGATATATTTGTCGGCATAGTTAACGAGCCATTCCACGTTTTCATCCGTTTCGTTATACGAGGTATCCGCCTTGACTTTTTCCGACGGAACTTTCGCACCGTCAACGTAGATTTCGTAATTTCGAGGTCTGCTGGCGACCTTGAATATCGAGTTATTTCCGTCCGCCGTAAAGTATTCGTCTCGGGAAGATTGCGATGCGGTCAAAGCACCGACCACCCATACGCGGTTAGCCGTTTTCTTAGTGACGGAGTAATCGACCGAAAAGGAGTCGTGCATGATATTCGGCTCTACGTCTAAGTCGTCCTTGGTTGTAAACAACTTCGTTTCGTACTGACCTTCGTATCTATCGTAGAAGTGAAGGTCTAATTCTTCGTCAACGTACCAATTCCACCCGACCAAGTTTGCGACTCTATCGATACATACCTTCAACGGTTCGTAATTGAACGCAATAATATCGATTGTTTTTCCGGTATCTTGTACGTTATTAACCGTCAAGTACGGCGCATATTTCGAAACTAACGCCTTAATAATCTCCTCCGGTTTTCCACCTTGTACATCGTCCGGCGTATATATTTCGCGCACGACTTTGCGGTCTAACTTCAGCGAAACATCCGTTCCTTTGAACGTTGTCTTGCGGTACTTGTGCGTCAACTTTTCTTGTTGCGACTCGACAATGCCGCGATAAATAACCTCACCGTCATACGAAATAACAACGTCATCTAACGGATGTCGTTCGTGGATGTCCTTCGTTACGAGCGTAAATTTCGAGGTTGCGGAATCGACCGACTCATCAACGGACATAGAAAGGACGCGGTCGGTTATATCGACCACGCCTCCTACGGCTTTGTACGTCATAGTTACGTTGAGTTTTCCCATTATGAATACGCACCTCCTACGCTACGCCCCATTTCCTCGTCAATTCGCTGAACAAGACGTTGGAAGTGGATTTCGTCGTAAACGTCTCCGTTAATATGAATCGTCACGCCTCCGCCTTGGTTTCGTCCGCCGCCGCTTGATTTCTGCGGAATGTCTTGCTGTTTTCGCGGGCTGAACGCCGTTTCTTTCGCCATATCCTCGGAAGCTACTCCGACTTTCGGCGTGATATTTTCGAGCCCTTTAACGAGTCCGCGTCCGGTGTTTACGCCGACGTCCATCATTACGCGTGACGGCGAATGGATGTCGAGGATTCCGGTTACTTTGTCCTTAATTCCGTCAGCGATCGATTTAACACGGTTCATTACGGAACTAGCCATCGACTTAATTCCGTTCTTTAAGCCTTCGATAATGTTCTTACCTACGTCGTACAAGCTGACTTTCTTCAAGAAGTCCTCCGCCTTCTGCCACAAGGACATTACGGAGTCCTTAACCTTCGTCATCGCCGACTTAACGATTTCCTTAGCCGCTCCGAAACGTCCTTTTAGAACGTTCTTAATGACGTCTAACACCGTCGTAAATACGCCTTTAATCGTATTCCAAACGGTCGAGATAACGGACTTAATCGCATTGAAAACGGTTGAGGTTACGGTCTTTATACCTTCCCACGTCGACTTGAATGTGTTCTTCGCCCAAGTTAATCCGTTTTTCAAGAACGATTTAATAGCGTTGAATACCGTTGTGACCGTTTTCTTAATTCCGTTCCATACCGTTTTAAGCAAGTTCCACGTCGTCTTCATCGTATTGTTAGCGAAGTTTTTAATCCAGTTGAACACCGTCGTAAATACGTTCTTTACGGCAGTAGTTCCGGACGTCCACAAGCCTTTTACGATCGTCCAGAAGTTCGCGAACAATCCGCGCGCCGCTAATGCGAACGACTTGATTGCTCCGAATATCTTCGATATGAAGATGAGATTGATAATCCCCCAAACGGCTTTTACCGCTCCCATAACGATTTGTTTTATTCCTTCCCACATTTTTCCGAAGTTTCCGGTGAATAGTCCAGCGAAGGTCTTGATAATGCCGAGTATAATGTCGATTGCTCCGGAAATTGTGTTTTTGATCGCGTTCCAAGTCGACTTAATGAGAGACTCTACTAACGGCCACACGAACTTCATTGCTTTCCATATAGTATCCGCTACTGTAGTTACGACATTCTTGATTACTCCCCACACATTTTTTGCGGCCTGAAGAATCATATCTCCGTTATCTTTCCAGAACTTGAGTATCTGATCTAATTTTTCCTTAAAAAACGATTTGATAGCGTCCATCGCTTTAAGGACGTAAGGTTTCAAGAACTCGAGGGCTGCTTTAAATATTTGCTTAATACGTTCCCATACAGAATGGACGAAATTGCGAAACCAATCGAATTTTTTATAAGCATATACAACCGCCCCTACTATAGCTACAATAGCAGCGATTGCGAGACCGATCGGTGAAGTGATCGCTAAGAATACGTAACGGACTTTCTTGATGATTCCCCATACGGCCTTAAATCCTCCGATAATGTTCGGTAAAAATCCTAGTAACATAAGCAACGGACCGCCGACTAACGCGAAAGCTGTTCCTACTCCCGCTACAACCGCCGCAGTTCTCTTTGATTGATCGGAAAGACCGTTAAACCATTTAATCGCGGATTTAAGTTTATCTGTAACAGCAAGTACCGCCGGCTCGAATACGGACCCGACGGCGATGGCAGCCTCTTGTAGTTGCGAACCTAGTTGACGGATTGCCCCTACAATACCGGAGTTCATAGTATCGGCCATTTGTTTCGCCGTACCGTCCGCATTTCCGAGTTCTTTCGTGTAATCTTGAACCTTACCGCTACCTCGTTCAAGTAAGATATTCCAAGCATTCATCGCTTCTTGCCCGAAGATTGTAGATAAAGCAGCTTGACGACTCTTATCCGACATTCCCTGCATTTCATCTTCTAATACTCCTACTACTTGGGAAAGTGATTTCATTGAGTCCTCACTATCGAACATTTTCTCAATAATTCCTCCGTATTTCTTTTGTACTTCTTTAGACGGAGCAGATATTCTTGATAACGATGCCCTTAAAGAAGAGCCGGCTTTTGATGCTTTTACACCACTAGAAGAAAGTAGTCCGACAGCCGCCGCAGCCTCTTCCATTGACCAACCAACGGTCTTAGCCGAAGGCGCTACGTAGCTCATAGCGTCACCTAATTGTAATAAGTTCGTATTTGAGCTTGCTGTAGTAAGTGCGAATAAGTCCGCTGCGCTCGACGCATCCTTTGCGGGTTTACCAAAGGCTGACAAGACGTCTGTGAGTATGTCTGAAGTATCCGCTAATTGCGTCCCACTTGCCGCCGCCAAGTCGAGTATTCCAGGCAATGCGGAAATTGACTCGTTTGCATCGTAACCAGCTTGTGCTGTGTATTGAAGCGCCTTCGCCGTTTCTTGGGCGGAGAATACAGACTCACTTGCCATATCACGGGCTGCCGACGTCAGTTTTTCAAGTTCTTCCGGAGTTGCGCGCGAGATCGCGGCTACCTTACGCATTTGCGAATCGAAAGTCGCAAATTGACCTATAGCCGCTGCTATCCCGGCTGCCCCTACCGCACCCGCCGCCGTCATTCCTTTTCCTAGTGTTTGCGTTGCACCAAACGCATCGTTTGTTTTTCGTTCTAAATCGCGCATCGTATTGCTGAAGCCATCTACGGCTGAGATACGGAAAGATATGTTATTCGCCATATATTCGTCCTCCTTTCGTTAAAATTTCGCATAAGAAAAACGCCTCAGCATTTCGCTAGGCGCTTTCGGTTTCTTCCGTTATTTCTTTCGTTTCTTTTTCGTCCTTATCCGCAAATCTATCCGTAAACTCCGCCCACATTTCGTCTCGTTCCGTAAAGTGTTCGGTTCCGTTTACGTAATATAGTTCGCCATCGTCGTTAAGGTCACGAGGATTGCTGTGGCACCAGTAGACGTATTCGCGGTAATCGTCGGTGGTTAATCCGTTGAGGTCCGCTAGGTATGCGATAAGTTCGCCGAAATTGTGTTGTGAGAGATTGAAGCGTTCGCGATTGGCGTCGAACCATTCGAAGATGTTTCCATCGGATTTAGATATATTTAAATCTCTCCGTAATGGGTATATGTTTTCTAAGGTTGTTCCTCCGTGTTGTATAGATAGTGGTATAGCGTGGTCCCAGCTAAAGTCATTCGAATCAGTTATTGCACAATTACCCTTGAAGGAAATGGTTATTTTGTCTTGATTTTCTTTAATAAGGGTGTCCGGGAGTGAAAATTTTCTTGCACGTCTTCTTTGACCTGCTAAATAGTATTCATCTTTTTTAAGATTATAATGCTCTTTCCTTTTTTGTCGAATTTCCATCTTATTTCTATCATAATAAGCTTTTTTCTGAGATGACAATGATTCTCTGTTTTCTTCTCTCCATCTCTTCTGCGTAATATAAGACCTACGCTTATTTTCTTCTCGGTATCTCCTCATTTGTATCAATCGAACTTCTCGATTTTGTTTGTGATAGTTTCGGCGCACATCACCGTTGTTTTGGTAATACTTTTTATTGTCTACTGAAGTGCATTGTTTACATCTAGCTCCCCTACCACAAGATTTCCTTTTGTCCTTACGGAAGTTATCCAACGGCTTCCATTCGCCACACTTCGTACATTCTTTCCCCGTCGTACTAATACCGTCCACTATTCGTTCTTCAAGTCGTACTTTCTTCTTCGCCACATTAACCGCCCCTTTTCGAAAATTTCCGTATAGTAAATTAAACGTATCCGGTCGTCCGTTTGCGCAAAAATACCCTCTACTTTTTATGTCCATGAGAATTTCATTTCGCGCAATTCGGAACTTCTTATCGATAAGAACGGTAAGTGTCGAAGTTATTTAGCGCCTTTATTCTGTCGTTCTTCTTCTTTTCGCTTCAAGGACCATAAGGCCGTCCAGAAAGGTACTTCACTTGACGGCATACCGTCGTCGTAATGTTCGATCTTGATTTCGTCACTTCCGATAAACGCGCGCCATTTATCGGGGACGTGTATCTTGGAATATTGGCGCCTCTCTCCGGTCAACTCTCCGACCGTGACGTTCTTCGCGTCAGCAATTTCGAAGAGTGACCGTAAGTAGGGGTCGCCTTTTAGTCGTTTTTTGCTTCGTCGACTGCCGTTTCACTAAGTCCGCTGATTTCGAAAATTTCCTTCGATAGTTTCGCAACTGGACCGAATGATTTCTCCGTTTCGAATTTCGCAAGGTCCGTATCTTCGAATACCTTCTCGCCTTCTTGCGTTACGCATCCGTAAAGAACGCCTAGAATTGCCATTCGTACTTGATCGTCCTGGTGCTTCATAATCTTCTTTAAGTCCGCAGTAGGAATCGTGCGAATCGGCAGCTCAACGTCCCATTCTTTTACGTAAACGGAATCGTAGACCACATCGCTATTATTTAGAACTTTCTCTCTTAACGCTTTTACGTCGAATTTGTTCGCCATTTATAAAACCTCCGATAGAATTTAGGTAATTTCCGAGTAATAAAAAGCGCCCGCCAAGCGCTCGGTAACGCGGTTCGGTTGCGACTCGCGAAAATCGCCCCTAGACGGACGGTGAAACTGACTTATTTACTTACGCCGCTGTCGGTTCAGTTAGCGGTCCGCTTCCCGTAAAGGAAATGGACGTCTCAATTACGTCGTCGTAACTTACGGATCGCTCTACGTCTAATGACGCCGTGCCCGTAAATTTCGCTTCTGCGTCGGAAGCGTCGTCGAAGAAATCAATCGTAATCTTATCCGTAAGATGCGCCAGCCAGAACGTATCAACGGAGATACAAGTCGCCTCGCCTTCCCACGAAAGCAATCCGACCTCATGCTTCTCCCAATCGTCTCCTGCCGCTGTTGTGTCGACCTTTTCGGAACTCGTCGAAACTGACCACTCGCGTAACTCCATTAACTCGGTCGGCGTTCCGTCAACGTCCATCATTACCTTGGCGTATTGTCCTTTTTTCGCCATGTTTTCGTCCTCCTTTTAAATTCGCGTTGCTTACTGATTAAAATTAGTAGTGCCATTCTCTCGATATAGCGTCACTTCTACGTCTAAATACGTGTGATGTTTGCGTGTTTCATCCGCAATGTCTTCCACCGGAATCGGCGTTACGGCGGTTACATCGCATACAAAAACGCCGGCTTCCACTGGTGGATATGCCGACGTATCATAAAACGTTATATTCGGTTGTCTGAGCGCTTCTTTAACGGCGCCAGGTAAGCGTAATTGCTCCGTAATGTTCGAGCAGTAAACGCCGACTTGATACCGATAAGTTTCCTCGTAATCCGTACGTCCGGCACTTAGTAACTCGTTCGCTTCCGGCATCATTTCGACGGTTACGAACGGCTTTTCTTTGTCCGTCAGATTAACGCCGTCATAAAGTAGTTCCACGGAATTAACCTCGGAAACTTGCGCTTTAATATGCTCGATGATTGAGTAAGATAGGGCGTGTTGCATCGGTTATCATCGCCCCCTTCGTTTGATTGCTTCGTTAATTGCATCCCTAAACGGTTGCCGTCCTCGCCATAACGCTTTCCGGAAGAATCCTTTTTTCGTCTCATGTTCGTATTCTTGGCGCGTCGCATATGCGCGATCTGAACCGAACCTCCACGTCAACGGCGCCTCTTTTTCTACGCTTTGTACGATTGAGTTCGCTAGAGCGCCGGATTTATAAGGCGCATTGTCCGCAGCCTCATTCGCCATTTCGAGCGTATGATCTTCGACGACACCTTCTAGTTCGCCCGCTAACTCACGAGCACCCTTTCTCCCTAACTGACGCATAACTTCGTCCACTCCGGAAGTCTTAATCTTAACCTTCGGCTTTCTCGCCATAACTAAACCACCCGCCTAACGAGCGCTTCATAACGTGTAGCGCCGCCGATTCCGACTCCGTCATATGCTACGATTTTATAGTCGGTTGCATTGCGCTTTACATTCGTTACGTCCGAAAGGGTTACGGAGAGATCGAACGAAACGACCGCGTCATCCTCACGTACTTCAACGCCGTTAACGTACTTAATTTCGTCTGAGCCCGTTTGTTCCGACCATACAACGTAGACTACTTCGGTTGAGGTTGTAGGTTCTTCCGGAAAATAAGGGTCGCCGTTTCCTCCGGATTCATGCGTCAAGGTAACGGGTTCCGTGCGGTTCTGTATGACGTCAGCCCGATTGTTTCGAATAAAATCGAGGTCATTATCGGTTAACATTTCGTCCGTCGCCTCCTTCCGGATCATCCTTCAGCACGTACGTTAGGTACGCCGTGCAGTTCGGATGAATCTGATATATTCGGGAGTCATCCGGTTTGTAGACGCCTTCGCCTAAGCCGTAAGGGTCTTGGTTCGCTAACTCATAGCAACGGTGCTTCGTATGGTTATTGTGGCCTGGACGGTCGTTAACGCGTAATCCCGCGACTCTATCCGACTCTTGCGCCACGTACGAAGTACCTACGCGATACGCCGTATTCCCTTCCGTCTGTACTAAGCGTCGGATTTTCCACGTTTCGTTATCGTAGACCTTTCGGACTTGTGCCGTCAGTTGATTAACCGACTCCCCTCGGATAATTCCGCTCCGAATTACCTTATTGAGTTCGTCGCGTTGTTCGCCCGCTAGATTCCAAACACGGTCGCTTAGGACTAAGCCGTCGTCGCCGTATCGATTGACAACGTACTTTAACGAGCTTCTCGATATTTTATCCGTTGCGATTCCGCCAACTGCCGCTTCGCCCAAACCGCTCGCCAACGCACCAGCTCCTCGTTCAACGCCGAAGTCAGCCGAATCCTTTACGACGGAGTTAAGCGCCTTTTCTCCTCGGTTTCGAATCGACTCCTCAATCTCGTCTAAACTCCGCAATAGCGAATTGACTCGCGCGCGTGAAATCGTGTTATCTTTTTTCGCGTATTCCGCTAGTAGGTCGTTTAATTCGAGACGAGTACGGTCGATTTCCGAGATAGCAAAGCGCTGTAAGTCCTCGTTAATTCCGGAGTAGCGTTCGGCTGCTTTGCGGAGTTGTTCGTTTACTTTTGCGTCGCTCATGGACGGTCAACTCGCTTCATAATACGGAATTGTGATCCGCTAGATTGCGAACGCTTTCGGTGGTAGTCCGCCATTAAGTCGTGTGATAGTTTGCGGTACTGTTCCGACACATTCGTTTTATCTACGGATTCGTTGCCGTCAGAATACGAGAAGTAAAATGCGGTGGATAGCGATATTGAGCGAGCACCTTCGGCTTGTGCGTAAAGAAGGACTAAAGATACGGAGTCATCCGAAACTTCGACGTTAGTTAGCGAGTCGCCGACTTTGGCAAAACCGTGCTCTATAACGGAAGTTTCGACCCAATCCGAGGCGTCCGATTCCGTGACGTTCGGGACGTTCTTAAATCGTTTCAGTAATTCCGTATTTAAGTCGGCTATCTTCGCCATCTAACGTCCCTCCTTTATTTTTCCTCCGATTTCTTGCGTGTGCTGGCCGCCTTCTTTGACGTTGGTTGCTTCGGTTTTGCTGGCGATTTTTCCTCAGCTTGTACGCGCTTAACGTAATTCAGTTTTTCGAAATGCTCTGCGGATTTTTCTTCGATTTCTAATTGTTCTCCACGCCCTTTTCCGTCTACTACGGCGTTAAGGACTTCTACTTTAACTTTAGCGATGATTAACGCCTCCTTCATGAAATAAAATAGGCGCCCATTAAGAGCGCCTTAACTTCGTACTAATTTCGTCCCTTACGGGGTATAAACGTCAGCGTGGAAGATGTAGTCCGGGCGCTCTACCGCCGGGAATCCTGCCGCTACTGAACGGATAATGGATTCGATCGGCTCTTGTTTGTCGTACGCCGTAAGAACGATTCCTGGTTGGAAGTTGTTTTCGACTGTCGGGCCAAATAGGAAGTTACCTACGCCTTCAGAAATCATAACTACGCGATTTTCCGGCATAAATTCGATTGTTTCGTTCTGACCCGTGTAAATGTCCTTAACCGTAACTTTACGATCCGTTACGACTTGGATCGGTGGAAGACCGAAACCGTCTAGTACTTCATTAAGTTCGGATTGACTCACGCGAGTAGCGCCACTAGACTGTGGACGTGCTTCCGAAATAATTACGTTGTTTTTAAGCAACTTCGCTTGTGCTTCGCGAGACATAAGAATAAGGTCCGGAGTTTCGCCCGTAGATTCTTCGTAAGTTGAAACCCAATTCAGCAAGTCGCCGATAACGTCACGGTCTGCCGTGTCCCAATCCGATCCGCTAGAAAGAGCGACTTTATGTTCCGCAGGTACTCCGAAATCAACGTCAACTTTAACGCCGTTTTTGTTGTACGCGAAAGAACCTTTCGTAAGTGCCTCCATTTTGATTACGCCGACACGACGTTGTAACGCTTGAACAAGCTCAACTCCGCGAATTGTAAGACGGTCAACCATCGACTGACGCTCCGCGTCGTTACGCGCTTGGTTAAGGTGTAAAAGCTCCTCTTCCGTTGCAATGTATTTCAGACCCATTTTCGCAATTTCGCCCATCTTGGACGCTACTGCTTCGCGGTCTACAACTGGCGGTTCTGAACCATAACCAATCATCGCACCGATATATTTATTTTCCTTGATGATGTCGTAAGCAAAAGTGTTCGAGAATACTTGGTCGTTCGGTAGGAAACGATCTCCTAACGTTGGTACTGCGTCCTGAACTGTTTCGTCAACTAATCCGCGTAGTGCGGGCTCCTGAAATTCTTGTAAATGTGTGATTCCAGCCATTTAAAATTCCTCCTAATTATTGTTTGAGTTAGATTTTCGTGCATAATAAAAGACGCCCGATATATTTCGGAGCGCCTAAATTAAATGTGTTTTACATAACGGATGTTGTCGTTTTTCGACTTGAAAGCGTCTGTCGGAGCTTCCGGCAATTTCGCTTCATATACGGAACCTCGTACGATAATCTCACCTACGATTACGTCGTCTGTTCCGTTTACGTCTACGTCGATATTCAGTACAACCGGCTCGTCGTAACCAGGTTCGAAAGTGCCTTGCGTAGATTCGGAGTAAACCTCGAATTTACCGCTAGTTGTGTTACGTACTAATAGCGTACCTACTTCTAATTTGGTGTCTCCGATTGCCGCTGCGTCCAAAGTACCTCCTGCTTCAAGAAACTGAAGATGCTCGGATGCAAGAATGTTCTTTCCGCCTTTGAAAGGCTGTTGGCTAGTTTGTAAAGTGTAAGCCATGTTAAATTCCTCCTAATAATTTGTTTTATTTTTGCGAGCCTTTAATCTTGCCACTCGCTTTTAAACGTTGGTAAACCGACTTGCCTTCTTCTTTCGGATCTTTCGGCTGTGGTTTATCTTTTCCGCCGTTTCCAGCGTTAGGGTCCACGTAATTCTTTTTCGGTGGAATGTCCTCTTTTAATTGTTCGAGTGCCGATGATAAATCCTCGTCAGATTCGCCTTCTAAATACTTACGGTACCGTTCGATTTGCTCGTCGTTATAGCCGGCTTTGGCGAGCATCGAATCTTTCTTCGCATTTAGAGCGTCCGCCTTGATTTCGTCTAGTTGTTCCTTGTACTTCTGCGCTAAATCCTTGTACTCTTCTTGTTCTTCTAAACGCTTTCTTTCCGCTTCGGCCTCCGCTTCCTCGCGCTGTTTTTCTTGCTTCTTACGTTCGCGTTCGAGGCGCTTCTTAATCTGTTCGTCGAGTTCCGACTGAGTAAACTTCTTCTCTTCGTCCGGCTCACTCGGTTTATTATCCGGATCCGCATCCGTAGGTTCTGCCGGTTCTTTAGGTTCGTTCGGCTCATCTCCCTCGGCGAAAAACTGCAAGTTTAATCGTAGTACTTTCGTAATGTTTTCCATTCGTAAAACTCCTTTCCGTTTAAGGTCCGTCGACCAAGTTTAGTTATTCGATGTTACTCTTCGTCTTCCATTCCGGCGTTTGTGGATGTTATTGATCCGCCCTCGCCGTAAGGGTCTTGCGCTTGCATACGACTTTGTGACTCGGATTGAATTTCGGCTAGTTTCGCTTGGACGTTCTCAACGCCCGCTCGCTCCATCGCGCCTTTTTGCGATTCAATTCCGTTAGCCATTTCATCGCCTAATAACTCGACCAACTCTTTACGGTTGTCCGGTAGAGGTAATGCGAATTTCATTTCGTTTTTATAATCGTTGATACTCCGTACCTCCTGGCGATTATAAGCGAAGTTATCCTCGTCTATTCTCGCTTGGAGGTAGCGTACGGATTTTTCGTGGAGCTCCGATAATTGATAACCCCATACGTGCCAATGTTCTTCGGTGTCCGTAATGATGTCGTGGAAAAGGACCTGCAAGGCCTCCCCGTTAAGTCCGCCGAAATTAAGCTCTTGCGGAACGATTTGCGGTAAACCGGAAACTTCGTGCATAGCGCCTTTTACTCGCGCGTATTGATCTTTGAATGCGTCCTTCCAACGGAAATTCGATTCTACTTTCTTGATATCCGGTGATTGTCCTTCTTGTGATCCGCGCGCTTCTACTGCGGCTCCTGGCGCTAATTCTGCTTTGTCCGACGTACCTTCCGGAACATTCAAGAACGCTGTCACCGGGAACATTTCGAATTTCATCGAGTCAATTGCGTCCTCATTCATCTGATTAAGAACGTCGTTTTGCTCGCGTAAGTCCGAAATCTCACCATCGCCCGTCTCTTCGCCTAATAAATCGTTAATCGGGAACGTCACCACCGGAATGAAGTCGAGTCCCATCGGTGAATACGGCGTAATTTCTTCGAGCATTTCGAGGTCGCTCTGACGGTAAATCGCCTCTTGTAAGTAGCATTGTCCGCCGTCTAATCGGAATGTCTGCTTCTGAATGGCGTTAATGTCCTCGCCGCCTTTTCCTTCGTAAACCTTCTGACGGACGAAGTGTGCTGCGATTAAGTCCTCGAAGTCATCATCGGAAAATACCGGAATGAACTCCGTGTCAGGGCGCCATATCCATCGTAGTTTTCCGGTTCGCTGATTAAATACGATCTTACATACGACTCTGTCCGCAATTAAACGATCACGCGCCGCTTGAATTAGACGACTCCGCATCTTGTTTTCGTCCCATAACGTGTATAGTAGGCGTTCATAATTCTCGGCTCGGTCGTCCTCTTTACGCTGTGCTTCGCTAGGTTCGTAATTTTCCTTTAGGCGTTGTTCTTGCGAATCAACTTCTTTACGTGGGACGTGAATACCGTGATTACCGCCCATCTGCCAGCGTGCTTTTCGGTCGATAATCGCCTTGAAATAATTCGTTGCATAACGCGTCGGGTCGTAGTCTAATCCGGCTGGACGTTCGAGTTCTGACGCTTTGACTAAAGCGCCCGTTTTCGGATCAATGTGCTGCTTGCCGTCGTAATACTCGTAATTATCGAATTGACGGTGTAAGCGAGCTCTCGTTTCAGTGCCGAGCGATTGGTCGAATGCGTCGAAAAGTAAATCGTCCATAACTTCGGGAGCGAGTAAGTTGTAATCCGCCATGTATTTCGTAAATCTTCCGTTTGGCATTCTATCGACCTCCTTTCGTAGTGTTTGTTCGTTATAATTTCGTCCTTTAACGCGTACGTCTTACCGAAGTCCTTACGACGGCATTCCCGCCTTTTGCGACTTTATAGGCGTCTGCTAACGCGTCAGGTCCGTCATCGTGCTTGTGCATCGGATACATTTCGAGCATTTCGAGCAGTAAACGGTGATGCTTTTGAAAACGAATTCTACCCGCTTGTATGTCCGGTAGTAACGCTTCGATCCGTAAGGCTTTGCGCGTTTTCTGCTTAACCTTCGATAGCCGCGTATGTGCCGGATAACCTTTCGACTGTAATTCTTCCGTAAGTTTGTCTCCGAACCATTCTTGCGCTTGCTGCGCCTCGACCGCCAACGCCGAATATTGATACTGCAACGCTCGTTTAACGACCTCTCGCAATAGAACGTCCGGATGGACTCGTTCTAAGAAAACGTCATATACGTAACAAATTCCGGTATCAACGTTTTTAGCGAGTGTAATAATGGCGGAGTAGTCGCCCTTTTCCTTACCCATCGCAAAATCCACGGCGCCGTAAAATTCGATGTTCTTACCGTCTAAGTCCGACTCCAAGAAATACGTCATATACTCCGGCTTAAATATCTGCCGCTCCTCGTCCGTCGGGTTATTCTGATACTCCTGGTTGAACATTTTCGTACCATTTTCTTCGCGTATAATGATAAATTCGTAATACGTCCAATAGCCGGGCCATAGTATCTCGGAACCTCGGAGCATTTCGTCTTTGTTTGCTTCGAAAAAGTCTTCCGCTTGATCTGCGGCATTCTTTTCGTCACTTCGGTAGATATTACGCCAGGTTTCCCATAAATCCTCACGCGATGCGAACGAATCTATTGCTGCGAATTTGAGGCTTTCGAAGTCTCGGCGTTCTTCTATTACGTAATGTAAAAGCGATCCGAAACATAGGATAGTTCCGAGGTATATACAGATACCGTCCTTTGACATCGCCGGTAACATTTCCTCACGAAACCATGACTTCGACTTTTCGATAAGGTCCGGCGTGTTCGTGCTATCGTCGCTCTCTAAATCGTCCAATATAAACATATCCGGACGAGATGAGCCATGCCGTAACCCTCGCGTCTGTGTTCCGAGCCCTTTCGCTTCTACCTTCGTCCCACTCGACGTGATGTACTCGTATTTATTGTCGACTTCATTTTTCGAAGGACGTACGTGTAAAATCTCGCCGAAATCATCGCGTAATTTCTCGTTAAGCTTCAGCTGATAACGACCCCACGTAATAAAGTCGCCAGCAACGTCAGTCGTCTCCGAAAATAGAACGATGTATCGACGCTTCCTATATACGACTTGGTGAACGAGGTATATATTCGAAAGCCATGCGGTCTTAGCGTGCCTACGCGGACACGCCCACGCTATATGACGTTTTGCCACGCCTTTTGTGACATCGTCGAGCATGTCGCATAGTTGTCGATGGAAATCTGCGGCGTTGTGTACGTTAACACCCGCAGGAATTAAGTTTTCCGGATTATCTACGTTGCCGTCCTCGGAAAAGTACGTCATACCGAAGTATAGTACGTCATGCTCGCCTCGATGGATCCGTTGAAGGCGGTCTAGTTCGCGCTGTTTCGGGAGCCAGAATTTAACGATTTCTCCCGGCCAGTTGCGGGCGTTTTCGCCGTGTTTGTCGGTTATCTTGCGTTTAATTTCGAGGTATTCGTCGATTAGTTTGGCGCGTTTGTTGTAGTCGAGCCACTCTCCGTTTACATATGCGATGATTGACCGCCTCCTCTCTTGCGTTTATAAGTCCGAAATGATAAAATTTTGTAAGAAAATTGCGGAAGTCAGGCAAAGCACCTCGATTTTGACCCGCCCCGGGGCCTTCGTAACCTCCGTATAATGTCGCATAAATAACCGCAAACTACTTCCGATAAGCTTACTTATGTAAACTAGCGTTACATCCGAAAGCCCACCGTTAAGCTATTTCGCCCATTTGCCGTAACTTCCGTTTATGCACGATTTATACACGTTGATATACCGCCATTTCCAGCGCCTTATACATTCGAATACATTCCGTAGATTGCATAAAGGGCGCCTCAAAATGTCGGCAAGGGTCGTCTGGTGAACGGCGAGGCTGACTAAATTACGCCCTCACTAACGCTCACTCACGCAACCCTACCGCACATAATCCGAGTTCCTTCATACTATATACGCCGAAATATACCCGATGTTAGCCCTCGCCCTCATTTCCGCCTAATAACGCGTCTAATTCCTTACGCATTTCCTCTACGTTGTTCTCACCGTTACTCTTCGTCTCTACTTCGTGTTTCTCCGTCAACATACCGTACGCTTGTAACAACGTCCTAAACATCGCAGCATTTCCGTCCTCGATGATATGGTCCGGAATAGACTGCATAACCTCCGGAAATCTCTCCGAAGTATTCCGCATAACTTGTTCGCGTAATGCCTTGTCGAAATGATCGTCCTTGCGCCAACGGTGTAACGTCTGTTCCGTAACTCCTACGGATTCAGCTACTTCTTTGTACGTCAGTCCTCCGCGTTTAGGTTGCGATAAGATTTCGATAGCTGCGTATTGCTTTTCGTTTAATTGCGCCATGTATAACGCCCCCTTTCTTCCGTAATGTGTGCGCAAAATAGACGCCGAAACTACGAGAGTCAGGGCGCCTTTGATTGCGGTTAGTTCGTCCGGTAGTTTTTACCGGAACCAGTAATTCTTCTTTTCTCTTTGTTAGTTACTTCCTCCGAAAGGTATATCCTTCAAGACACATATACCGCGGTTGAGTTTACGAAACCGCTAATAGTAAGTCTTTATAGGTAAGTCTGTATAAGTAAGTCTATATACACAGTACTTTTTACCGGACGCCACCGGTAGTTTTTACCGGAGGGTGCGGTAGTTTTTACCGGAGGGTGCGGTAGTTTTTACCGGACGCTTCTATAACCAATCGTCAAAGTCCGGCAACTCACCGCCATCCACTTCCGCTTTCTTCTCCGTCCACTGACGCTTAGCTTCTTCCCTTTTCGGAGTTATCTTCGCCCAACTCTCGTCCTTCTTGCGCTTGTTCTCCGCAGCTTCCGGAAACCTGGCGAAGAAATCCTCCGCCCCTTCGACCGGCGTTAAGAATCGGTATATATGATTTCCGAACGGTCCATTTTCGGAAACATCGATAAGCTGTACGTCTTGTAACGTCCTTAATGCGTTCCTTACCGTTCTGTCCGATACAACCAACGCCTTCGCCATTTGTTCGTGCGTAGGAAATGCGTAACCGTACTCGTCGTTATGTCTCGCCAGCAAATACGTATATACCGCTAAGCATGATCCGTTAAATTTCGGATGATAGAAATAATGCGCCATAACTGCGTTCGGCACTCCGACGTATCCGCTGGTTACCTCGAACGGTAGGGCGCGCTTTTGATTTTCCTTTGCCATTTACTATCGCTCTCCTTCGTTCACTAATTGTCTTTCCGTTAACTATTGAGCGCTTGTTCCTTTCGCTCGTCATATTCATCGAGGAGTTCTCGTAGTTTGTCGTCCCGTTTAAATACCCACATCCGATTTCCGGTGCGGCTATGTTTCGACGTGTATTCGTACCTTAGTCCGTTAGCCTTCAGGAAGTGCATAAGCGTAGTTGAGTAGCAGTAAAATTTCGGATTGTTCTCGTTCACGTAATCAACCTCCGTTAAATTAATCGTTCTTATACCGCCTGTTCTTCGTCCTCTTCAAAACAAGAATAAACGTAATCCTGGTACTCTTCGTAAGTCATTCCGTTCAATTCCGCTATATACTCGATAGCTTTACGGAACCTTTCCGGACAAACTTCAAAGCGTTCTCCGTTCTCTTCGTACCATTCGAATACGTTCTTGGCGCCTTTCGAGGAGTTTATCCGTTGTCCCACCGGAAGCATATTCGCTTTTATTGTGCCGCCAGTTTCGGAAGCAACCGGAATAACGTGATCCCATTGAATAGGGACGTCCTTTCCAGTAAACGCGCACTTACCCTCAAACAACGCTAGAACTTCGTCCTTTTGTTCGTCTGTGAAGTCGTTAGGTAAGTCGCTCATACGAGCTTTTCTTCGTAAATATCCGTGACCATCATTTCGTAAGTGTTCCGGATTGTTTATGAAATCCTTTTGATGTGTAAAGGTCAGTAATAATTCGCGGTTATCGAATAGCCCCAACTTGAAAGCATTAAGTGTTATTATTGTCGTGTTTTCGGTTACTACTGTATATACATACCTTTTATTACTCATTTCTCTCAACTGGTCATTGACGTTTCCTTCGGCTACAACTGCGAAAGAAGGGACCGAGAATTTCTCTAACAGAACTTTTAGCTTTTCTTTTGATTTCTCAGTCAGGTCCTCGATTTCATTGAGGGTATTTTCTACTAAACTGTTCGATTCTCGCTTTTTTAGTACGTCTAAAAATCCTTCGTACCTTTTTATAGGATTTTCACATCGAGGGCATTCGAATATTTCATGATCGCTCACCAAAGACTCTCCCTCGAACCCTCCGAACATAAGTCTTAAAGTCGGGTAGACTGCGTAAATATCATCGCAATAATAACAGTACTCAACATCTAGTTCTTTTCTCATTTACTAACATCTCCTTTTACTAATAATAAAAAGCCCGTCGCGATGACGAGCTATAAAAATCCCTCTACACTATATAGGCGAGAAATCGCCCAAAAGTTCACGTTTTACCGTAAATTCGGGCGTATGTTCACGATCAACCACCTAAAATCCTTTCCTCACTCTTAGCCTTCGAAATCCACCGTAAAGTTCACGCCGACTCACGACTTATAAACTGGCGCATTATACTTCCGCTTGTCCTCCGTAAAGTCGTAATCCGTCCGCACGAACTCCCGATCAGATGTCTCGTCTTCCTCGTCCTCTCTACGGAGTCCTGGCTTCGGTTGTATGACACGATTCCCGTCCTTTTTCATCGCAAGTTCATCGTTAAATACCTCCGGAACTAACGTTTCCTTATCGCGCTCTCTGTGCTTCGCTTGCTCCTCCGTCTCAATATCGTACTCCTCGTCATCATGCTCCATATACCGCAGCACCCACGTACTCAACCGGTCCAACTCACGCCACCCCGGCATTTCCCCGCTTACCGAAAAGTACACCTCCGTAAGCCGCTCAACCGCCGCATTCTTTTCGGCGATGATTTCCGCAATAATATCGTCATAATAAGTCGGCTCTTCCTCGATTTCCTCCGTCGGATCCATCGAGCCAGCTTGCGCCATCTTGTACGCAGCTTTTCGGAGTTCCTTCGCTTGCTTCAGTCGTATGTCCAGTTGCCCGCCGTATAGCCCGTTGATATGGTCGGATAGCTCCGTTTTGTAGTTTGCGTGTGTAAACGTAAAACTCGCATTAGTCTTCGTCATATTCATCCGTCCTTTCTTTCGTCCTGAAATCGTTTAAAAAAGTTTTGTTTCCGTCTTGACTTTCGTCCTTGCGGAGTTTATACTTAGGTTATCAAATTAAACAAGGGAGCGATTTAGAATGGAAATTGAAGCATGGGTTTATAACCGACTAGAAATAGACTACAAAAGATACCTTCAGAAAATTGAGAACGTAGATAATACGATTGATGAAAAAACCCCAACTGACAGTAAGGAGAAGTTACTCAGAGATCGCGAGCGTTTCCAAACCTGGGCACTTGTCTTAAAAGACCAACTAAACTCTGCGAAGGTAATTCAGTAGTACCAGTAAGGAGTTAGAGGCGAAGCATTCGTAGCTTCGCTTTTTTATTTCGATATATTCTCCCGCCAACGCCCGAACACCGCCTCGTTCCATTCGACGCGCGCTTCCTCGTCAAACCCCTCGCTCTCTGCTACTCGCCCAACCGCCCGCTTCACAAGGTTATTCACGCCCGGCTTTCCGGCCAACCCTAAAAGTTCGGCGGCCTCCTCTTGCGTATATCCGTCGCGTAAAACTAACCGGATAGCCTTGCGTTGCTTCTCCGTTAACTGCGCCTCTCGTAACGCCTGCTCTCCGTCTAACAACGTCAGCAAGGCGTCGTAGTCGCTCTCCTCGTAAGCCTTTCGGTGGAGTGCGTGATAGTCCGTTAAAAATTTCTTGACGCCCTCCGGTAAGTCCATTGCGTACTTTGCGTCGTATTCGCGTTCCTTGCGGTGTAAATCTACGCTCACGCTTCCAATAAGTCATCGCCCCACTTTCGTTTATTTCGATAGAAACATTACCCCTGCGGAAACTAAGAAGGAAATAGTCGCTAAAACCAATCCGGCGGGTATCCAAAACTTCGCAAAATCCTTATCAAAGATCATCTATGACTCGCTCCCGTCGTCTACGAAGCAGCCACACCCGCCGATGTCCGTAAAGTCGATCTGCTCCGTCTTTTCCGCCTCTAGTTCCTCGCGTAACTGGCGGAGAGTCAAGCGATAAATAACACCCTTTCTCTGCCGTTTGAGAATGGAGACATCTTTATCGAGGTACTCACGGATTTCCTGCTCGCGCTCTTCGTGATAGCGGAATAATTTCGGGCGCTGTTCTAGCAAATTAGCGAAATGCCCTTGCCCGGCACGTACGCAAAATCCTCCGCAATTTCGTGTTTTTTGATTATCCTCTAACGTAAATTGATGACCGTCTGGAACGTAAGCGCAATATACTTCCTCCTCATCCTCTGTTTCGGAGACGGAATCAATCTTCCACTCCGCAGGACGTTTCGAGTAGGTTGCGTTGAATTGCTCGCGGTGTTTGCTTCTAAGGAAAAACTGCTCGTTTAGCGTGTATCCCACTAAATTTACAGAGAATAGGTCGGTTTCGTAGTCGTTGAATCCGCACCTCGACTCAACTCGGATAGAATTAGTTCCGATCCCTAAAATCGCGCATACATTTTTTACGTACTCTAAGTTCTCTTTTTTGCTTGAAGATAGGGTTATTTCGGTGTTAGAGACAGAACCGTCAGCAGCAAAATATCCAGCTAACCAACTGTATAGATACGCTTTTGATTCCTCTAAAATCGGTAATTCTTTAAAGGTTCTCGGTAACATTCCAAAAGAAATTCCGACTCCATCGACATCAGAGTAATCGTAACCCTCAAACCAAGTCTTTAATTCCTCTTTTTCTCCGCATAGAGTTATCTTTGAAGGCTGTCTTCCTCCTCTTGCGTTATCTACCGTCGAAACAGAACCGTCCCCGTAGACCAAACCGTGCATAACGGGAATAGAAGTTATCTTGTAGTTTTTGCGTCCAGTAAGGTAATTTGAGACGATTTTGTCTCCTTCTATAAGGTCTTTAGTTTGTTTCTCTAATTCGGAATCTCTACCTTTCCGAACAAACCAACCATGCTCGGCAGTAGTTCTTATTGTCTTTTCTTGGTTATATCTCTTTAACTTCAACTCGTATATTTTTTGATGGCCGAAACTACTCACTGTAGCGTCCTTCCAACGCCCACCTTTTCCTAACACGCGAACACTTTCTCCGACTTTCTCGTCTAATCGAAATACACCTTCGTCCGTAATAAATCTCGTGTCCCCGGAAAAGCAATTATTATGGCTAAATCCTAAGTCGTACAGTTTCGGCTGCTCTATTCCGGACTCAACTAACGCCTTCGCTACGTCTATCTTCGTAAGCAACGGTTCTTCGCACATCGGATAACGGACTTCATAAGGCGCCCAATTCTTTCGCGGCGCTTTTGTGCGGTGTTCCTCCGTCCAGTCAATTCCGAGGTACAATACGCACTCTTCCGGTGTATAACGCTCTTTCAGCCATTTCGCCGACTGTTTCTGCTTCAATTCGTGCGAGCATTGGGCTAGGCGTGAATTGCCGAGAAACCTGACGTCGAAAAATACGTCCCAAGGGTCGCGTCCGTCGTTAATCCACACGAAATTCGGATTACGTTCGCTGGCTTCCGCCGCTAATTCGGTTAACTGTCGCTTTCGCTCGTCCATTGTTTCGTGTGACACCGGCACAATGCCTCGCGCCTTTTCGATAAGATCGGAGTTATCAACGCCGTAAATATCTTGCGTTGTTTCGAGGAGAAAGCGGTATAAGTCCTCGTCCTCGATTAAGGTGTCCGTAAACATGCAGATAACATTTTCGGCACCTTCCGCCTGGACTACGCGTTTCGCCGTCGCCCAACTGCCTAATCCTCCGGAATAAAATACAATATGTTTCAAATAATCGCCCCACTTTCGTTTTAATTTCGTTCATAATCGCTCTTAACCCTCATAATATAGAAGTACAAATATATAGAAGGAGCTGTTTCGTTATGTCCGATAGAGTCACTTACGGAGCTATTTGCGACAACTGCTTAACTCGCTTTACTTACTTTAATGAAACCGATATCTACAGTAACGGAGTTTTTTCGTATTGCAGCGAAAAGTGTTATCACGAAAAAGAGTTTGAGTTCAGTAAGATAATACTTCGTTCGCAAGCCGTCGATTACCCAGAATAACCTTTCGCTTGACTAACGTTTGACTAATCGTCCTACTTTCGGTTATAATACGTATTAACATATATTTTCGAAGGAGTTGTTCGCCATGCAAACGTCCGACCAGCCACGCCTTACCGGAGTAAACACGCTAACTGCCGAATCTTTGCCCGCCGCCCTGCTCGCAAAACTACCGTCTGACGCGTTTTCCGTGAAGGAATACAACGTCGACCACTACCGCATCTATCGTAAAGACGCGCTCAACCGCACGTACACAAGCACCGCTAAAGTAACCGGAACTAAAGTTCTGTTCGGCGCGTAAGTAAGCAATTAACCAAGGAGTGTCCGCTATATGTCCGATAAATCGAATTTCACCTGGATCTCGAACGAAACGAAACCCGTCTATATTTCCGTCGATAAGCAATATCGCCTTTATCTGTCGCAAGGCACGCGCCAGTTGCTCGGCTTGCAGCCCGAGGAGCACATCCGCCTATACTGCGGCTATGACCTCGTAAACCACCGCATAGTCGTCGCCAAGCCTGGCGTCGTCAACGTACCGAACGTCAAGCCTTTCCGTTTCGACAAGCGCAGTTACTCGAAGGCGAAGGCGTTCGTCGAAAACACCGGCTTGCGCGACGCCAACTTGCCGATTCGCTTCGACTATGTCGGCGAGGATTTCGGCGAGGTTCCGGAAGGCAGTTATGTGTTCGAGAGAGCGGATGTTACGGCGCCGGATGATCGCGGAAGTAAAGGCGCAGTATCCGCCGACCCGAACGAGCCGTTAGGCGGACAGTAGTTCCGCCATAACCTCGTCCACCTTCGCCCTTAGCGCCGCAATATCCCCGTCATTCCGTATTTCTATATCAACGTCGAATCCGTCAATCTCCGCCTCGGTATCATGCGTCAGGTCCTCCGCCTTAAAAGCGTCGCCCTTCCGTTTCGCCCGCTCAATCCGTACCTCTTCCGGCGCTGTGACGCGAATAATTACGAAGTCATTTGCACGCACCCATTCGTACTCATTCCGCTGCCTTAAATCCGTCACGCATATACCCGCCAAATTAGCGCCCTCTAAGACGCGCATATTGCGGTCAACCACGTTTACCCATACGCCCTCGTCAACGCCTCTAAGCGCCTGACCGACGGCTTGCAGCAAAGCCCGCGGTTTATTGCGCCCGAAGTCCGCAAACTCGACGTAATCGAAGAGCTCCTCCGTAACGGACTTTAGCTTGTCGCCGAAAGCCAGCGGATAGTAGCCGTAGTGTGTGCGGAGGTGGTTCGCAATTTCGTCCTTGCCTGAGCGCGCTTTGCCTGTTAAGGCGATACGTTTAGGGTTCGGCATTTAATCGTCCTCCTTTCCTTCGAAACTTTCGAGCAACTGGCGTATTTCGCGCATGAGCTCGGTTTCCTTCGGTTGAGACTGCGTATTTGTCCGCTCATCCAACGTCACGATGTCCTTCTCGTTGGCTTGCGCCAATTCCTTTGCGTCCTTCGCTAACAGCCGAGCGCTCGTCGCCTCTTGTGCGAAGCTCTCAAGGTTGCGCTGTAAATTGCGGAGCTGTCCGTTTACGTTTTCCGCCCACTTTTCCGTTTGAGCGTCGCTTTCTTCGTAGTCACTTTCTAGTCCGCTCAATTTCGATTCTAGCTCGTAAATGGCGTATTGCTTTTCGTCCAATCTACGTTCTAACTCCGAAACTCGGCGCGCCAGGTTTGCGATTAAGGCTTCGGTCGACTGCGGAGATTGTTCCACGTGCGGGTTTCCGCCTTTTATTCCGTCGATAAGCGATTCTAGCGTAGGTTTGAGCGGTTTTAGGACGAGGTAGTGTCCGTCTTCTAGGCAGTTGATTTCTCCGTACTTATTATCTCTATGTTCGACGTACACTTGACGCTCGAACCTAGTGCATACGTTAAATCCGTACTCATACCCGTCAATGACTTCGAACACACTTCCGATCTCGTCCTCGTACCAACCGTCACCTTTCGTAACGACAACCAACTCGCCTACTTCCGCTTTGCGTTCCGCCAGTTCGTACCTTTCGCCTTCATAACGAACGACTTCCGGCTGAGTTGGGCGGAGGGTTGTAAATTTATCCCCTTCGTACCAATGTTCGAGGTTGAAGTCGTTGTCCTCATTCTCCGCCCAGAACGATCCGTCCGGACACACTTTCTTAATTTCCGCAATTTCGTCTGTCGGATCGTCGACATGTTCCGCAATGTATACGTAATCCCCAACGCCAGCATTCTCCGCAACCTCCTCGTACTCTCGCTCCAGTACGCCGTACTTGCCGTCTTTTACATAATGCTTCGTCATTAATTCGTCCACCTTTCGTTAATTTAATATTTCAACCTTCCGCTCAACTCGCCCGTTCCTTAACGCTTGCTCAACGTCCTCTATATAGACGTCGATATGTCCTTCGGTTATCAAACTTCCGCGATCATCACAACGCCTTTCCCCTACGCCTTCTATCCGCAACCGAGTGCCGAACGGCATGGACGGCGGACAAGCAGCCGTTTTACCTTCGACCACCTTCCGCCCGCTTGCCGTTATGCCATACGCCGGGTGTGACGGAGTTTTTCCGGTTGACTCGTAGCCCGCCGTGTACCACGTAATTTCGTACGTTTGCGTCTGTTCTTTCGCCTCAACTTCGTCCGTCGGAGCCGTTAATAATTGCGTTGTTAGTCCGACTATGACCGCTAGTCCTCCGAAACTCATAAGCCGACACTCACTGCGCCCTTAATAGCGTCGTGCGGGTCGTAGCCTAGTAGCGCAAAGTCCTCGTACTCATACTCCGCCGGGTCGTCCACGTCCTTTATGATGGCTAGTTGCGGTAGCTTCCGAGGTTCGCGGGCAAGCTGCGTCTCAATTTGCGTCAGGTGGTTCGAATACACGTGCGCATCGCCTATCGTATGGATAAACTCGCCGACCTCTAAGCCGGTTTGCTTGGCGATAATGTGCGTTAGTAGCGCGTAACTTGCGATATTAAACGGAAGTCCTAAGAATACGTCGGCGCTCCGTTGGTAGAGTTGGCACGACAATTTACCGTTAGCTACGTAGAATTGAAATAATACGTGACAAGGCGGCAAAGCCATTTCGTCCAACTCGCCGACATTCCATGCGCTGACGATATGCCGGCGTGAGTCGGGATTATTTCGGATGGATTCGATTACTTGCGCTATTTGGTCGTAATTCTTAAAGTGCGGATCAAAGTCGGAATAATAGTTATCGTACGATGTCCAACTACGCCATTGCGACCCGTAGATAGGTCCTAAGTTATATCCGTTTTCCTTTACGCTGTCTACGAAGTATTCGAAGCTACCTTCTCCGCCTTTTTCGACGTAATCCCGATAAGCGTCCGCGTCCCATATGTGCACGTTGCGGTCGAGCAGCGGTTTTATATCCGTCTCACCGCGAAGGAACCAAAGCAGCTCCTCCGCAATAATCCGGAAGGGTACGCGCTTTGTCGTAAGCAACGGAAAGCCTTCCGCCAAGTTGAACCTTAACTGTGCGCCGAAATAGCTGATTACGCCGGTGCCTGTGCGGTCGGGCTTGCGGGTGCCTTCCGCTAATATCTTACGGCAAAGGTCGAGGTACTGTGTGTCGGCGTTATTCGTCATTAACGGATTCCTCCTTCATTAATTTAATCGCTTCGTAATTGTGTGCCGATTCTCCGTACTTCTTACGTATAGCCGCTTCCGCCCGTCCTTTCGATGTGTAGGCGTTCGGACTGAACCCTGCGATTATTTTTCCGGAATCTTTCAACGCAATGGCCCATAGATTGTCTAAGTACATCTACTCGCCCTCCTCCAAATATACCGTCGTATTCGTGCGATACTCGCTCACCTTTTCGGAGTGGGCGTGCAAGCCAGTCGCATTAAGCCCCGTGCTACCAAATCCGCCGTCTCCTCGACTCGTTCCGCCTAACTCTTCGCCTTCTTCTAGCGGAACAAACTCCGCTTGGCTAACCGGTGCTAGTACGGCTTGTGCGACCTTTTCTCCTTTGCGGATGATGTACGAACCATGACTGTGTAATCCGTAAGAAACATCGGTAGCAGCTTCGTTTTTAACATCGAAAGTCTCTCCCGGAATTGGGTAGTATTCGGTTATTCCGAACTCGTCCGTATTGTACCGCTGAGTCACCGTAAAGATATTATCGACCATCACATGCACCTCGCCTCTGAACGAGGCATCAACGGTACCTAACGTAACCCTCAGCTTCGTCCGCGTTGATATGCCGGACTTAGGACGGACTTGCAACTCGTAGCCCTCCGGCAACTCAAACGCTAACCCCGTCGGCACCTTTTCGGTGAAGCCTGGCTCGATAATAACGTCCTCGGTCGCGTATAAATCAAAGCCGCTATCTCCGTCGTGGGCGTATGCCGGTTCTACCGCCGCCGGATTTACTTTTTTGTATCGTAGTTGTGCGTTTTCCATCGAATTACCTCCCGAAATTAATTTACGGAAGCGACCGGTTAATTGCACGCCGCCTCCGTAACTCCTACTATAGTTATCGAAATACAACGGTGCTGTCGAAGGTTATTCCGAAATTTACTTCCACGTCAACTCGTCCGCTTTCTGCGCCAAAGGACCTCGGAAATTCTTCGTAAGTTCGACGACCTTTACGTAAGACTCTCCGGAAAAGTGTTCAAGGTACGGCGTAAATCCGCTTTTCTCCGGCTTTTTAAGGTCGATTTGTCCGTCGTGTCCGATCATAATGACGGTTGTGTCCGGATGTATGCGCGTAAGAACCTTCTTTAACTCGCCACGCGTGAGGTTCTGCGCCTCGTCGATTATGACGGTCGAGCCCTTGATATTTCCGCCTCGTAAGAACGTATGGGACTTCGCTTCTACCCACGCCTTATCGTTAATCATGTCCGGATTTGTTTCGCGCTCAATAGCGAATCGAGGATCCTCGCCGATTTCCTTTAGTGCGTCAAGTAAAGGCGTGATATATTTCGACTCCTTTTCCTCGGCAGTTCCTGGCGTGTGTCCGAGAGCTCCTTCTTCGACGGGCGAGAACGTGTAGATTAACGGCTTGCCGAGGATTTTCGCTGCTCCGACGGCTAACGTAGTTTTTCCGGTGCCAGCTTTCGCGTTGACAATCGTAAGCTGATTATCGAAAATGGAATCGACGTACTCCTGCTGTTCCTCCGTAAGTGATAAGCCGTAGAATAGCTCCGCGCTTTCCGGTAGTGGCGTCATTTAATCGCTCCCTTTCGC
>SDGW01000095.1_pt1 | contig 41149 bp, 46 predicted proteins | sample 2873831 | NCBI WGS metagenome assembly SDGW01 (sample SAMN08132700, study PRJNA421101) | hypersaline lake metagenome | isolation source: celular fraction 0.22 microns magnesium sulfate-rich crust from ephemeral... | place: Spain: Penahueca Lagoon, Toledo | collected 2011-07 | reverse complement strand
AGACATCACGTGGTTTGTCAGTCGTGTTCTTGACACTTCGACAGTTATGTCAATTTCAGATCCCAAGAACATATATGAGAGAATAATTCAGTTAGGAATATTGTAGTCTCTATTACCCGGCCCGCTTTCCTGTCGCGTGGGAATCTCCGAGCGGCCGGCTCGTTCCAGGCCGGCTCGGGCGTCGTGGTGTGGCCTTTCGGTTGCCACCGCGTTACCGATCGTCTCGCACGCCGTCAAGAAAGTCATTGTCCGCGAGGGAGACAGCGCCGGAGTCGCTGATGATACGCAGTGAGTAGCCGTCGCCGACGGAGTCGGCGTAACAGTCCTCAATTGTGACACCGTCAGCGCCGTTGACGACGATCGGCGTATGCGTCGTCTCGAACTCGCTGTCGGCGACGTAGGCATCGTCACCTCCGAGCTCGAGCCTTTAGCAGCGAATTAAGCGATTGTACGGATAGACGTGGCGAGCGAAACCGTTGTTCTGACGCGGAGCCAGCGCTGAACACCGAACAGCCGACCTATAAGACGACGCATTCCGTACCCTCGAGCCACCATGTCAGTCGACTACGAGGGACTCACGTTCGAGCGGCCCGGCCACGCAAGCGTTCGCATCGAGACTGCGGATGGAACGGTCATCTACGTCGACCCATGGAGCGAGGTACTCGAGGGCGAACCGGGCGATGGTGACGTAATATTCGTCACCCATGACGACTTCGACCACTACGATCCGGCGGCGATCGAAGCCGTGTCGGGACCGGACGTCACCGTCGCGGCCTACGAGGCGATCGATCTCGACGACCTTGCGGCCGACGTCGTCGACCTCCCCTACGAGGGCGAGACGACTGTCGCGGGAATCGACGCACAGACGATGCCCGCTTACAACGACCCCGACGGGACCCACGTCGACGAGGACGGCGAGCCGTTCCACGCTGACGGCGAGGTAATCGGCCTGCTATTGGCGCTCGAGGGAACGACCGTCCTGTTCCCTTCGGATACGGACTTCCTCCCCCATCACGAGTCGCTCTCAACGGACGTGCTCGTTCCGCCGATCGGCGGTCACTTCACGATGAACCGCACCGAGGCTGCCGACTTCGCCCGGAGTGTCGAGGCTGATCTGGTCTTGCCCGAACACTACGACACGTTCGAGCCGATCGAGACCGACGCCGAGGCGTTCGCCGCCGATCTCGAGGCCGACGGGATCCGCGTCGAACTCTTCTAACGGACAGCCGCGAACTGCCGACGCGGAACTTTAAGCCGGGACTGCCGATGTAATTGCATGGCACAGGATACGAGGCTGCGGGCCGTCTGCGTGGCCGGCCCGAGCGACGCCGGGAAGACGACGCTCGTCGAGCGGCTGGTGCCCCGGCTGGTCGAGGAGGGCCGCGTCGCGACGATCAAGTCGATTCACCACGATATCGAGGTTGATACGGCGGGGACTGACACCCATCGTCACCGAACGGCAGGCGCCGAGACCGTCGTCGGAATCACGCCGGCGATGACGTTCGAGGTGACGACACACGGCAAACGCGACCCGCCTGCCGCTGACGGCGACGCCCTCCTCGAGTCCGACGATTCCGAAATTCGGGCGCTTTCGCGAACTCTCGAGTCCCTCGCGCGTCGTGGCTACGACACCGTCCTCGTCGAGGGCTTCTCGCAGTCGCCGCTGCCGACGATCCTCGTCGGTGACCGGGAGGTGACTGCGGTCGGCGGCCCCGTCGTCGGCCGCGGTGACGACGCGATCGACGACCTCGTCGATACGATTCGCACGCTCGAGGGATTCGCGCGACCTGCCGGGTCGGACGCGTAAACCGGTCACCAGACGCGTCATTCACTCACATCGGTTCTAAGTGGTTTGGAACTGAGGTTATGGATGTTGTCGTTCTACCCCTGGGTGAGACATATGACCTCCATCGCAGACATCGAGATCACGGCCGACGGCACTGGAACCGGCGAGCTATTCGACGCCGTTCCGTCGCTGACGTGCGAGATGGAGCGGGTAATCGCCTCGAGCGGCCATGGGCTCTGGCTGTCCGGCCCGTCACAGTCGGCCGTCGAGGACGCGCTCGACGAGGGAAGCGCGATCGGAACGTACACGCAGATCAGCAGCGACGAAGACCGCTGGCTGTACGACATCGAGTTCGAGCCGGACACCATCGACCCCTTCGAGCTCGTCCTCGAGGAGGGTGGGACGGTACTGAGCGCGTCGGCCTCGAACGGCACGTGGTTGCTCAGCGTTCGCGTCGTCGACCGCGAGAACGTCAGTTCGCTATACGACCGTCTCGACGACGCGGACGTCACTCCGACGATCGTCCGGCTGTTCGACTTGGCGGCGGAGACCAACGCCCAGTGTGGGCTGACGTCGCGTCAGTACGAGACGCTGGTTGCAGCGATCGATCACGGTTACTTCGAGATTCCGCGCGAAGTCTCGATGCAGGAGCTCTCCGAGGAGCTTGATATCTCTCATCAAGCCCTTTCCGAGCGCCTGCGCCGAGCCTATCGTGCGCTCGTCACGTCCGAGCTCAACGTGACCGAAGAGGAGACTGCCGCACCGTCGATCCCGACGAGCTGACTGCTCACGGTACCGGTCCAGCTCGACGGCCACCTCGATGACTCTTGCTGTCCGCTCGACCAGCCGAGGGCCACCTCCCGGTCGAACGCGGAATCGAGACCGTATTTAATAGCCGCGCCCACGACAGTCGTGGCATGAAAATCGACAGCGACGACGGCGTGTTGCGACTGACGTTCGACCGGCCAGCCGCGCGCAACGCGCTCACGACCGAGACGGCCACCAAGCTAGCCGACGCCATCGACGCTGCCACACCCGCCGCGTACGACGCGATCGTCATCACCGGTGCGGGCGACGCCTTCAGCGCCGGTGGCGATCTCGAGGCACTCGCCGAGATCCCCGACTCGTCACAGGCAGCCTACGAGCAGGTCACCGAAACGTTCGGTCGCATCGTCGAGGCGATGCTCGCGTCTCCCATCCCGATCGTCGCGAAAGTAAACGGCGACGCTATCGGCGCGGGGCTGTCGATCGTTGCACTTGCGGACATCGCGGTTGCCGCTGCCGACGCGCGGTTTTCCTGTGCGTTTGTCAGGCTCGGGTTGCTCCCCGACACCGGAGGCACTGTCATGCTCCCACACATCATCGGCCTGCGTGCTGCCAAGTGGCTCGCATTTACAGGCGAGTTCATCGATGCCGATCGTGCAGCCGACCTCGAGCTAATCAACGAAGCAGTCCCCGCCGACGGGCTCGACGATCGGGTCGCAGACATCCTCGAGCAGCTTGCAAGCGGCCCGACTGCGACGATCGGGTTGATGAAACAGGCAATGCACGAGAATCTGGGCCGGTCGTGGAACGACGGACTGGACTACGAGAACCTGTTGCAGGCACAGGCTCGCACTTCCGAGGCCCACGAAGAGGGCGTCGCCGCGTTCCTCGAAGATCGGGACCCGACATTCGAGTAATCGCCGGAGCAAGCTCAGTGCGACTCGCAAGCGCAAGCAAGCACCACGGCCTTGCGCGGCTCACCCCTTCCTTTGAGTGCAATGTCCCCACAGTTTACCGACGACGACGTCGGCAAGGACGTCGTCAGCGTCGACGGCGAGAAGGTTGGCATGGTCGCCGACGTCGAACACGGCACAGCCCACGTCGAACCGGACCCCGGTATCACGGACACAATCAAAGCGAAACTCGGCTGGAGTGGCACCAACGAGGATACGTACCCGCTTCAGGAGGAGTCGGTCGGCCGGGTAACCGACGACGAAATTCACCTCAGTCAGGACCCTGCCGGTGGCGACATGACCGGTGAGATGGCGACCGACACCAGAACGGCCGACCGCGGGCTCGACCGCGACGACGACGACATCAGTGGCCGCGACGACGAACGTCGGATCCGAGACGATGACGACGACGAACTCCTCGGCGACGACGATCGAACGCGATAGCGCCGTCCGATTCTGCCACTCAAGCGCCGCTTGCGGCCGTGCAGCCGCGTTTGATCGGCTGTATTCGTGTGACGGCTGGGCTCAGGAGTCCGACTCCGAGCCCGGTTCACCGTGGGTGACACCCTCGCGTTCGTCGGCCTGCATCCGTCGCAGGGCCGCGCGGCCGTTGCCCGCATCGTAGCCGAAGAAGACGCCCTTGGCGTACTCCTGGGCGACTTCGCTCGCGTGGATCAGGTTGTCGATGTCGACGTTAACCGCGTATAGCTCGATGTTAAACGGCGTCTCGAGTGCGCTCTCGAAACCCTTGGCGATCGTCTCGAGCCAGTAGGTCGTCCCGTAGTTCGTATCGTACAGGGGGACGACGAACTCGTCGACGTACTCCTCGATGGCCGCGAGGTCGATGCCGGCGCGCTCGTAGAGGTGGCCGGGGTAGGGATCGGGGTAGAGCGTCATGTAGACGGTCCCGGGAATCCGGTCGATGGCTTCCTCGACGAACTCGGTGATGACGCTGGCTCGCCATTCCATGCGGTCGTCGAACTCGCTTGCTTCGAACGCCTGTTCGCAGACGCCACAGCGACAGTACTCGGCGCGCGGGAACCCGATGTCGTCGAGGCGAACGTCCTCGTTTTCGGCGACGCAGTCGTCGATGACCTCGAACAGCCCCTCCCGGTAGTCCTCGCGAGACGGACAGATGTAGGCCCAGTCGAAGTAGGGCTGTTGGCGGTCGGCTGGCCGGCCCATGTCGTCGACGGGCATCAGCGATGGATCGGCGTCGGCAGCGGCGTTATCGCCGAAACACGAGACCATATTGACTCCGTCGGCGATCGGTTCGGACGACCGGCCGGTCACGTCTTTGACCTCGTAGAAGCCGCGCTCGAACTCCGGCCACCGTACTTCTTCGGCGTTACGGGTGACGACGCCGTACATAGCTCAGGGTACGCCGCCGTCACCGTAAGCGGTTCGGAATAGAGTGCTCTCCTGTCGGTGATGCGTTCCTGTTTCTCCATCCGATCGCATCACGAGTGCGATCGGTCTCAATCGGGTTGTCCGGCAATCACCTATTCAGCTGGATCGTAGTCGACTTCGACGTCGTCGGAGCCGCCGAACGTGACTTTGTAGAGGACAGCGACAACGAACAGGGCGAGTACGATCTTGACAGTACGTGACATGTACAGGTGGAGATTGGATGGCAAATACTTAGGTATTCTGGATGATCGTCTCGACGAGAAAACGAGAACAGTCGGCAGTCGTTTACGTGTCGATCAGCGACGCGATCTCGTCGCGGACGATCGTCCCGCAGTAGGCGCAGCGTACCCCGTCCTCGAGGACCGTAAACCGGGAGGTGACGGGCTCGTTTCCGGTCGTGATACAGCCGGCGTTGGGACAGGAGAGGACGCCCTCGACGATGTCGGGCCGTTCGACGCGGTGTTTCTCGACGACGTCGAAGTCCCGGACGATGTTGATCGTCGCGTCGGGTGCGATCAGCGAGAGAACGTCGACCTCGTCCTGGCTCAGCTCGCGGCCCTCGACTTTGACGATGTCCTTGCGCGCGAGCCGATCGGAGGGGACGTTCATTCCGACCGAGACCTCCTCGCCGTCGCTGCCGTCGATGCCGAGGATCGCGAGGACGTTCAGTGCCTGCCCGCCGCGGACGTGATCGATCACGGTCCCGTCACGGATCTTGCTGACCCGCAGTTCGTGCTCGTCGTTTCCGTCGTGGTGGTCGTGGTCGTCACTCATTGGCCTCACCTCTGATCGCTTTGTCGTCGCTCAACAGGAGGTCAAGCAGCGCCATCCGGACCGGCACGCCGTTGTGGGCCTGCTCGAAGATCCGCGTGACATAGAGGACGTCAAGCGAGGGCAAGATTTCCTCGAGCGAGTCGTGTTCGCGGATCCCCGGCGTGTCCTGCTGATGAAGGTCGTAGACGACCTCGCGGGGCAACTGCAGGCTCTCCGGGCTGATGAAGTGCTGGTGGGCGTCGAAGTTCGTCAGCGCGTAGGCCAGCGAGTGGACGGTCCGACCGTACTTCAGATCGCCCATGATGCCGATCGTCAGATCGTCCAGGCCGGCGTTCTCCTGGATCGTATAGAGATCGAGCATCGTCTGTGTCGGATGCTGGCCCGCGCCGTCACCCGCGTTGATCAGTGGGACGTCGACGAACTCGCTGGCCATCGTTGCTGCCCCCTCTTTGGGATGGCGCAAGACCACCGCGTCGGCGTACCCCTCGATGACGCGGACGGTGTCTGCGAGCGTCTCCCCCTTCTTTACGCTCGAGGACTCGATCGATCCCATGTCGACGACGTCGCCGCCGAGCCGTTTCATTGCGGTCTCGAAACTCATCTTCGTCCGCGTACTCGGCTCGAAAAAAAGCAGGCCGAGCAACGTCCCGGCGTGGCGGTCAGCGACGGCCGACAGGTCGGCGTCGATCTCGGCCGCACGATCGAGAACGGTCTCGATGTCCGCCCGCGAGAGGTGTTTGCTCGTGATGAGGTGATCGTGGCGCATTCGTTCGTGTAGGCTCTTGCGTGCCCCTTGAATCTCTCCATTCGGCCCGACGAGACAGAAGCGACGAGCTCCGAAAGGTGCGGGAGACAGTTACACCTTGCTACTGCAAGCCATGGCCCTAAGCCAAAGAGTTATACAGGCACTACAGCAATTGGTTACAATTGTATGGTCGGTCGGCTGGATACCGGAATCAGCGTGCTCGATCGCAAGCTCGACGGTGGACTGCCACCGGGGTGTCTCGTCGCGTTTGCGGCTGAGCCAGCCAGCCAATCCGAACTCCTCCTCTACGAACTCACGGCCGCGCGCGGAACACTGTACCTCTCGACCGAACGCTCTGACGACGCCGTCCGCCACGCCATCGAGAACTCGCCGTCCTCGGTCGGTAGTCCCACAGTCAGACACGTCACGAGCGATAACCCGCTCGAGGAAGCAACGCGGCTCATCGGCGCGCTCCCCGACGGTGCCAACCTCATCATCGACACGCTGGACGTCTTAGAACGCACTGACACGGACGAGTACATCGACTTTCTCAACGACCTCAAATCGACGATGCTCGAGACGGGAAGTATCGCCATGCTTCACTGTCTGAAGGGACGTGACGCACCCGCAAACCGGACCCGGACCTTCCATTCTGTCGACGCCGTCTTCGATCTCCGAACCGAGATCGCCGGCACCGAACTCGAGAACCACCTGACGATCCCCAAGTTCCGTGGTGGCAGCCAGCCGACCGAGGCGATTAAACTCGAGTTGACCGAGGAAGTGGCGATCGACACGAGTCGCGATATTGCGTGATCGGTGGTCGTGTTGCCGACACTCGTCCCGATCAGCCCTCTTGTTCGGGCGTCGTAAACGGCGTGATCGCGGCGGTTCGTTCGGTGACCGTCACCAGCCGCAGAATGTACGAAAAGAGCAACGAGAGCGGAAGCATGGCCACCGCGACGACGAGCGGAAAGAGGACGGCGCGAGTCGGCTCACCGAAGCGGGGTCCGCCGCTCACGGCGAGGACGAACAACGTCGAGATCGTGACCGCGACGGCCGGAAGACCGGCGTAAAACAGATACCGAGAGAGTCGTGAGAGTTCGACCTGCAGGTACACCGCTTTGAAATACTGCCGGGCGATGTCGAGTTCGCGCAGTCGGTCGAGCAGGTCGTCGATCGCAGTCTCCGTCTCCTCGGTCAACGACGCGCCGTAGGCCCGGCGGACCTCCTCGAGTCGACGGACTTCGTAGGCGAAGTTGGTTCCGAGCATCGTCGAGAGCGTGCTGAAGATGCCGGTGTCGGATTTCTGGATGAGCCAGTCGATCTGATCAAACTCGTCGGTGAGCCCCGAAACGACGTCGTCGATCTCGTCGTAGGCGTCCTGCGAGACCGTCCCTGCGGCGGTGCCGCCGAGTCGCTGGGCGTCCTGTCGCGCGCTCTCGATGACGAGTCGGAGAAAGCCGGACGGCTTCGCCGGTGCAGTCCTGTTCGTGACTGCTTCGACTTCCCGACGAAACTCGATCGTCGCCTCGATCTCCGACTCGAGGTCGCCCGGGGTCTGTAACTCCCGCGAGAGCAGCAGTTGATTGATCGAGGCGACCACAGTGATCAACGTCATGTTCCCGGATAGCAGCCCGCTGAGCGCATAGAGTAGTGGCTGCGTAGCGGTAAGCGGCGCGACGTTGGCCATTGTCAACAGGAGAGACACGATTCCGAACGTGGCCGCGACGCCGACCGCGATCGCGAACCGATTCCCGTTGAGGAGGAGCCACTGCTTGAGCACTCCCAATCTCGATTTCGTCCGTGACTGGGCAGTGTCACCGGTCGAGTCGCCCATCTGCTACGGCGACGGACGGTCGTGCGACCGAAAAAGCTGACCCGCGCACGTTCGGGGTACTCGCCGCTCCGGCCTGCCGTCGGATGAAACAGGAGAGAACCGCAGTCAGACGGACTACTCCTCTGCGCCTTCGAGCTCTTCGACGATCTCGTCGGCATCGACGTCGGCGTCCTCGAGGGCCTCCTCGATATCGCCGCCGCCCATACCGCCCATGCCGCCCATCATACCGCCCATGCCCATGCCACCCATGCCGTCGATGACTTCCTGGACGATGACGCGGTCGACGCCAACCTTCTCGATGATGTCCTGGCCGATCTGCTGTTTGCCCATCATCCACTGCTGGTTCATCGTCATCTGGGGTGTGGACTCGAGGTAGAGCGTCTCTTTCTCGACGGTTTCGGTCTCGAACTCGGGTTCGGCGTCCTCGTCGTCTTCGTCGGGTTCGACAGGAACATCCTCTTCGACTTCGTCCGTCTCGATCCAGAGTTCGGGCTCCATCCCGAGGTACATCTCGAAGAGACCGGCGGCCTGCTGTTCGCGGTCGTCGACGACGTCGAGGATTTCGTACTCGTATTCGACGTCGTCACCGGCCAGCGGGTGGTTGAAGTCGACGCGGGCGCGGCCGCCGATGATCGTGCTGATGTAGCCCTGCTGGCCGTCGATCTGCACGTTCGCACCGGGGTAGCGGTCGTCCTCGTCGATCTTCTCGGCGCTGACGGTCTGGACGTTGTCAGGGTCGTACTCGCCGAAGGCGTCCTCGGCGGGGATCGTCACGGTGCCGGTGTCGCCGGGTTCGGAGCCGATGAGTGCGTCCTCGACGCCCTCGAAGATGTGGCCCTCGCCCAGGACGATCGTTCGCGGCTTGAACTCCTGGCCCTGGTCGTCGACGCCCTCTTCCTCGGCGACCTCGGGGTCGGTCGTGTCGACCAGCTGTTCGTCCTCGACGGTGTAGGCAGTGTAGTCGAGTTCGACGAAGTCGCCTTCCTGAAGCCCCTCGGCTTCGTCGGCGGCTTCCTCGGCTACTTCTTCGTCGACGTCATCGGCCTGCTCGTCTAGCTCGGCCTCTTGATCCTCAGTCATACGTTGTACGTCCGCCCGTCTACATTTAAGTACGACGTTTTCGAGCGAGAGCGACCGATACTTACGACCGTCGTCCGTCTCCACGGGCATGTACGAGGTCGAAGTGAAGGTTCCCGCCGACCTCGAGGCCGTCCGTGACCGCCTCGAGACGCTCGAGGCGACGCGGCTGGGCTCGGTCGTGCAAGCGGACACCTACTACAACGCGCCACATCGCGATTTCGCCGAGACCGACGAGGCGTTGCGGGTTCGCTCGGAGCGCCCCGACGACAGCACCGAAAAAACCCGCGTCACCTACAAGGGCCCGCTCGTCGACGAGGAGACGAAGACCCGCGAGGAGTTCGAAACCGGGATCGAAGACGCCGAGACGACCGACGCAATTCTGACGAGCCTCGGCTTCGAGCCCACTGCGACCGTGCGCAAGGACCGCGAGCGGTTCTCGCTCGAGGAGTACACCGTCACCCTCGATACAGTCGACGGCGTCGGCGACTACGTCGAGGTCGAGACCGAGGTCGCGGACGAGTCGGACCTCGAGGGCGCTCGAGAAGGGGCCTACGACGTCCTCGAGCGGCTGGGCCTCGATCCCGACGACCAGATTCGGACCTCGTATCTTGGGCTGTTGCTCGAGACCTGATCGACTTCCGAATAACCACCAAGCATTTTCTGACCCATATCTGTTTCCGCAAGTTATACGACCACGCTCGCTCAAGTCCCGCCAATGAGCGAGCGGAACATTCGGATCGAATCTATCGACCGGCAAGCGGTCGAGGATCAGGAGGTCGAAATCGTCGAACGAAAGGGGATCGGCCACCCCGACTCCATCTGTGACGGGATCGCCGAGAGCGTCGCTGGGGCGCTCGCCCGCGAGTACATCGACCGCGTCGGCGAAGTATTGCACTTCAACACCGACGAAACGCAACTCGTTGCCGGCGAAGCCGCACCCGCCTTCGGCGGCGGTGAGGTCGTCGACCCCATCTATCTACTGATCGTCGGCCGCGCGACCAAACACTACGACGGCCAGGCCATCCCCGCCGAGACCATCGCGCTGCGAGCCGCCCGCGAGTACCTCGAGTCCGAGATCCCTCAACTGACCGTCGGCGAGGACATCGTCGTCGACGTCAAACTCGGCGAAGGTAGCGGCGACCTGCAGGAGGTCTTCGGGGAAGACGAAGTGAGCGTCCCGATGGCCAACGACACGAGTTTCGGCGTCGGCCACGCGCCGCTGACCGAAACCGAGCAGATCGTCCTCGAGGCCGAGCGCCGGCTGAACGGCGAGTACGCGGCCGAAAACCCCGAACTCGGCCCGGACGTGAAGATCATGGGCAAGCGCGAGGGCGACACGATCGACGTTACCGTCGCCGCAGCGATGGTCGACGAGTACATCGCGGACATGGACGCCTACGTCGAGGCCGTCGAGTCCGTCCGCGAGTTCGTCGAGGGCGTCGCCCGCGAACACACCGACCGCGAGGTCAACGTCTACGTCAACACGGCCGACGACTACGAGGAAGGGTCGATCTACCTGACGGTCACCGGCACGTCCGCCGAGCAGGGCGACGACGGCTCCGTCGGTCGCGGCAATCGCGCCAACGGACTCATCACGCCCAACCGCTCGATGTCGATGGAAGCGACCAGCGGGAAGAACCCGGTCAACCACATCGGGAAGATCTACAACCTCCTCTCGACGGAGATCGCCGAGAGCGTCGTGAGTGAAGTCGACGACATCCGCGACCTTCGCGTCCGACTGCTTTCCCAGATCGGCCGTCCGATCGACCAGCCCCACGTCGCCGACGTCCACCTCGTTACTGACGACGGCGTCGCGGTCTCCGACGTCGAGGCCGACGTCGAAGCGATCGTCGACCGCGAACTCGCCGCCGTCAGCGAGATCACCCGCCGCGTGATCGACGGCGAACTGTCGACGTTCTAACCCGGTTTCATACGGACTCCTGTCAGTCAGTGCCGGCCGGCCGCGACCCGCCCTGCGGGCCCACCGGGACATCGGGACACCAGACCGTATCAGTCGCGTTTTCGGTGCCGTCCGAACCCACCACCGCCGGTCCGAAACTGCACGACTGGCCTTGTATATGACTACGACACGCTGTACCCATGTCCGGCGGTACGAACCGAGAGCGTATCTGATGTCGACGCAAACCGGTAAGTAGCAGTGTCCGACTCGAGTCGTCGCTCTACCGACCGTTCCATCGTCTACGCCGTCGTCGCGAGTACTTTCTTCGTCGGCTTCGGCGGCGGGGTCGTCTTTCCGATCCTGCCGAACCTCGGCGAGGTACTGGGGATTTCGGCGTTTATGGTCGGCGTCATCCTCTCGGCGAACCGCTGGACACGGCTGTTCGCGAACGCGCCGGCCGGCGTGCTCGTCGATCGGATCGGCACCCGAAAGCCGTTCGTCGCGGGACTGGCAATCGAGGGAGCCGCGACAGCGGGCTACGTGATCGCGATCACCTCCGCGATGCCGGAGTTCTGGTTCGTCCTCGCCCGGATCATGTGGGGCGTCGGCAGCGCGCTCGTGTTCGCGACGGCGTATACGATCACCGCCGACGTCAGCGAAGTCAGTTCGCGCGGGACGAGCATGGGCATCGTTCGCGCGGGAATCACGTTCGGCTTCCCTGCCGGGATGGTCCTCGGTGGGATCGTCAGCGAAGTCTACAGCAACGCCACGGCGTTCGTCTTCGCGGCCGCCTTCGCCGGCCTCGCGAGCATCATTGCGTACTTCATCGTCCCTGAAACGCACGTCGACAGTCCGGACTCCTCGATCAAACCCTGGGACGTAGAGACGACCCTGCCCGCACTGACCATCGGCCTGGTCAATTTCGGACTCTACTTCGCGTACTTCGGCGTGCTCTTCTCGACGCTCGTGTTGTACCTCGAGGCCGAATCGATGACGCTCGCGCTCGATGTGGCTGGATTCGGCATCGATTACGGCGAACAGGGAACCTCCGGCCTGCTGATGGCCGTCTCGGCGCTTTCGGGAGCCGTGTTCACCATCTCCGGCGGCAAGATCAGCGACAGCGTCGGCGCTCGCGTGCCGATTCTGCTGGTCTTTCTCGTGACAAGCTGTGTCGGCTTCGCGGTCCTGACGCTTGCACCCTCGCTTGCGATCGTCGGCGGCGGCTGTGTGCTGATCGGCGCGGGACAGGGCGGTGTCGGCGGTCCCCTGACCGCCCTGCTAGCGGACCTCACGCCCGAGGGCCGTATGGGGCGGGCGATGGGCACAAACAACGTCTTCGGCGATGTCGGCGGCGCACTCGGGCCACTGATCTCGCTGCCCTTCGCGGACGCGATCGGCTTCGACGTGCTCTATGCGCTCAGCGCCATCATTCCGCTGCTGGCCGGTGTGGTGCTCGTCGTCGGGATCTACACCTACACCGGCAGCCTGAGTCCGACGGTCGAGGAATCGATCGTCTGAGACGATGGGTCTGTTCTCGTCCGCTCGAGACCGATACGCACCTCGTAATCCCCTTATAGCTACAATCATCTATCACAGTCCATGCACCCCCCGGGAGCCGACACCGTCCTCGTCCGTCACGGGGACGTCAACACCAAGAGCAACACCGTCAAGCGGTACATGGAGGGACTCCTCGTCGAAAACATCGAGGCCCTCCTCGCTGACCGCTCGATTCCCGGCGAGGTCGAACGCCGGTGGAACCGGCCGTTGATTCACACGAGCGAAGAGGCCGTCGAGGATACGACCGACGCCGTCACGGACACCTTCGGCGTCGTTTCGGCGAGTCCCGCCCTAACGGTCAGCACCGAAAAAGCACGGATCATCGAAGCCCTCGAGGAGACCGCCCGCGCGTGTTACGACGGCGGGACGTTCGCCGTCGACGCTCGCCGCGCCGACAAGACCCTTCCCTACGACAGCGAGGACATAGCTCGCGAGGGTGGGGCCGCCATCTGGGAGGCCGTCGCCGACGAGTTCGAACCCGAAGTCGATCTCGACGATCCCGATCTGACCTTCGGCGTCGAAGTCCGCGAGGATATGACCTTCATCTACCTCGAGACGGTCCCCGGGCCGGGCGGCCTTCCCCTTGGCTCACAAGAGCCGGTCATCGCGCTGGTCAGTGGCGGAATCGACTCGCCGGTCGCGGCCTACGAGATGATGCGCCGCGGCAGCCCGGTCGTCCCGGCCTACGTCGATCTCGGCGATTATGGCGGTATCGACCACGAAGCGCGTGCGATGGAGACGGTCCGGATTCTCTCGACGTACGCACCGAACTTCGACATGCAGGTTTACCGGATTCCGGGCGGCGAGACGGTGGAGCTGCTGGTCAACGAGATGGAACAGGGCCGGATGCTTTCGCTGCGTCGCTTTTTTTACCGCGCCGCCGAAACGCTGGCCGACCGCGTCAACGCCAACGGTATCGTCACCGGTGAGGCAGCCGGCCAGAAGTCGAGCCAGACCGTCCGCAATCTCGGGGTCACCAGCCGCGCCACGCGGCTCCCGATCCACCGACCGCTGCTCACGTGGGACAAAGCCGACATCGTCGCGAAAGCCCGCGAGATCGGCACCTTCACCGATTCGACGATCGACGCCGGCTGCAACCGGGTCACCCCCGACCGCGTCGAAACCAACGCCCGCCTCGAGCCGCTGCTCGACGCCGAACCGGACGACTTACTCGAGCGCGCCGAGGCCGCGGCCGCGGATGCGACGCTGGTCACACTCTAATTCTGGGCCACTAAGCGGAGCCAAAAGTAGAACGCGAAATCAGAACCGCGAGAGATCAGCCGCTGTGTTTCACGTACCGCGCGGTGCGGTTACGTGTAGGACAGCTCGAGGTCGCGGGCGCGCTCGAGCAGGTCTTCGTCGTAGTATTCCTCGGTCTGGGCGGGGCGGGTCTCGTCGATCGCACGGACCTGCTGGACGGTGTTGCGGAACACCTTGAACGTCGCTTCGTCGACCATCTGGCCGTCGAGCGTGACCGCGCCGGTGCCCTCGGCTTTGGCCTCGTTGAAGCGCTCGATCTTGCTCACGTCACGCTCGAGTTCCTCGGGTGTGGGCATGTGGACGGTGTTTGCCTGAATCGTTTGCTTGGGGTACAGCGACCAGGAGCCGTCGAGGCCGAGGTGGGCTTCGTGTTCGACCTGGTCGGCGTAGGCGTCGGCGTTGTAGTAGGTCAGGCCGGCGCGTTCCTTGAACAGGTCGTCGAAGGGGCCGCCGATACAGAGCAGGCCGGCGGCGCTGGCCTCGTTCGAGAGGGCCTCGAGCAGGCCGTCCCAGCGCGGGCGACCATCGCCGAGGTCTCGCGCACCGAGTTCGGCGGCGTAGTCGACGGGACCGAAGACGAGCGCGGTCAGTCGCGATTCCTCGCCGAATTTCGAGATTTCGCGGAGATCCGAGCGAGCGCGACCGGTCTCGATGATGATCGAGAGTTTGATCGAGCCATCGGCGTAGCCGTGTTCGGCCTCTGCTTCCGCGACGGCCTCGGCGGCGCGTTTGACGTCCTCGACGCGACCGACCTTGGGGACGACGACGCCTTCGATTTCGTCGCCGATCTCGCCCACGAGCTGGTCGATCTGTTCGCGACCGCGGTTGCGGAACGACTCGTCCTCGTAGCTCCACTCGACGCGGGGCCAGATCTCGCCAGCGAAGTCGTACTCGGGGACGAGTTCGATCGTGTTCTCGAGGCCCTCCTCTTTCATGTTCGGCGCGGTGCCGTCTTCCATGTCGGGGACGAGCCAGTCGGGGGCCTGGAAGCCCTCGGCCTCGAGGCCCGAACGCAGATACTTTGCGGAGTCGTCTTTCGGAACGGCGGCCGGTGCAGTCTGGAACGTACGGCAGAGTCGAATGTCGTCAGTCATGTGTCTGAATTCGTTTATGATGTTCGATCGTGTTAGTTAGAACGCTTTCGAATCTCGGCGGTTCGTGTTCCCGAGTAGACAGGTTCGTCGTCCTGGTTGAACGCGATGTGTTCGAAGGTGACGGTGCCGGCCTCGTCGCTCGAGGCGTCGTCCTCGGCCTCGAGGACGCGCGTAAAGGCGTAGACGGTGTCGCCGACGGCGACGAACGTGTGGAACGATTCGTCGTCGAAGCCGACTTCACGCCAGGTCTGCTCGTCGGAGCGAGCGTGGCCGAGCGCCGTCGAGCGAGTCACGTCGCCGTAGGTGACGATGTCGCCGGATGGCGACTCGGACATCACGTCGACGTTGTGGTGTTGTTTGGCCGTGTTGAGCGTCGCAAGCGGCAGCGAGGCGACGGTCACGTCGTCCTGCGTGCGGCCGCGTTCGTGGCGGTAGGCGACGGCGGCGTTCTCGTCGTCGGCCTCCTCGAGCGCCGCGACGAAGTCCTCGAAGTAGCCGCCCTCGGGGGTGATGAACTCCTCGGGGAGGTCGGGTTCGTCGTCTTCCTCGGCAGCGGCCGCACCGCTTCCGTCGGTGGCGACGGGCTCGCGACGCGGGATCATGTTCGTGCGCTCGTAGGAACACAGCACCTCGCCGGTCTCGGCGTCCTTGCCGCGGGTCCGCCAGGAGACGATGCCGTACTCAGGTCGGGAACTCGAGGTGGCGCGGTTGACGACCTCGCTCTCGACGTGGAGTTCGGTGCCGGTGTAGACCGGCGTGCCGGGGAACCGGACGTCGGTCCGACCGAGGAAGTAGCCGCCCTTCTCACTGAGGTCCTCGACGGTGATTCCCAGCGTCGCGGCGGTCAGGTAGTCGGGGTGGACCGGTGGTTCCTCGAAGCCCCGTGCTTCGGCGGCGTCGGTGCGCCAGTAGGCGGGGTCGTGGTTGAGCGTCTGGCCCATCCACTGTTCGTTGCCGAACTGGGTGAGGGTGAGTCCGGGGTCGTGCTCGATGATATCGCCTTCTTCGAAGTCCTCGAAGCAGTTGCCCTTCTCTTTGGTTTCGACTTGCTCGAGTGCCTGTGCGAACGTATCGGGATCTGTCCAATCAGTCATCTGCAGTCACCTCGTCAGTCTGTTGTGGCTGGTTGCGTGCTCGTCGCGCGATCGTTCGTCGCATCTCGTTTTCGACGATCATGTACCCCTCGTCGAAGCCCATGCCGGGCTTTGCGAGCACCTGCGCGGCGTTCGTCGCGAGTGCGACGTGGGCGCAGGCACGCGCAGAGGTTTCCGTTTCGTTGCAGGTCCCACCGAGGTAGGCCCGCGTGTCGGTGCCGTCACAGTAGCGGACTGCCTGTCCGCTGCGGTGGATGCCACCGAGGTCGGGCGTCTTCACCTGCACGACGTCGGCCGCTTCGGCGTCGACGAACGCCTGCACGTCCTCGAAGGTGTTACACCACTCGTCGGCGACGATGTCGACACCGACGCCGGCGTCGTCGAGTCCCTCGCGGAGCTCGACCATCGCCGCGATCTGGTCTTCGCGGTTGCCCACGTCCATCGGCCCCTCGATCTGAATCGGGTAGGGTGCGGCGGCTTCCTCGAGTGCGGCGAAGTAGTCGACCACTTCGTCGCGGTCGTACGGTGCGCCGAAGATCTCGCCGATCATCCCGTAGACGTCGATGTGGAAGCGAGGGTCGTAGTCGTCGGGGCCCAGTTCCTGCGAGCGCTCGACGAGCCACTCGACGTACTCGAGTAAGGTTTCGCCGTTCTCGCCGATCTTCTCGACGCTATTGATGAGCGCGTGGGGCAGGACCGGCACGCCCTTGATGAACATCTTCTCCGTGTTGGTGTAGCGGTCGTCGCCGGACTGACCGAAGACGGGGACCGGCTCCGTCGCGGGCTCGGTGCCCAAGGCGTCGGCCATGACGTCCGTCTTCGTCGTGTTCTGGGCTTCGGCCGCCGCGGCGAGCAGCGCCTGTGAGACGCCGTAGCGGATCGCCGTGTGCAGGCGATCGCCGTCGACCTCCATCTCCTCGAGTAGTTCTGCGTTGTCGAGGAAGTCGGTGGCGTCGCGGCCCTCGAGTTCGTCGGCGACGGGACCCTCGATGACGGGGGCGTACTCCTCGGCTTTGAACAGCGGGTCACGCCCGCCAGCACCGGAGTACTGGACCGCGGCACAGTCGCCGCGGGCGACGGTCCCGTCTGCGAGTTCGACGTCGACGATGATCGATTCGCCGGCCTGGCGAATCTCGTCGAAGCCGTCGGTGACCGGCTCACCCTCGTAGGTGAAGCCGTCGTGTTCTGCTCCCTGCTTGATCGCGCGCTGGTCGTCGAAGAAGAACCCGGAGTAGCCGGGCGTTGCGTATATGCCTGTAATATTCATAGTTTCACGTCGCCCTGGGGGCGACCGATGAGTTTACCGTCGCTGATCGCGTCGACGTCGTCTGCAACCATCCGGAACGACTGTTTGCGCCCCTCGGTGTCGGCACGCTGGGACAGTCGCGCCTTGTGAATCTCTTTGATGTCGTCGTCCATCGCGAGGTCGGCCCACTCGAAGATGCGGACGCGACCGTCGTCGTCCCGCGCTGGGAGGATCGCACCCTTCGCGCTGTCGCTGGGTGCAAAGGGCACGTCGAGGGCACCGGAGTCGAAGGCCTTGAGCGTGCCCTGGACGACGTCGCCGTCGCCGTGTTCGAAGATCGTATCCATCAGACAGCGGGTCTCGCGCTCGATTAAGTCCTGTTCCTCCGCGATGCCGTCGATGTCGATCTTCTGCTCGATGGCCATGTCGATGACCTGACGCGTCGTGCGCAGGCCCGAGGCGTTGGCCTCCTTGGTCGGAACCCCCTGGAACTCCTGGGGCGACTTGGTGATGACCTTGTCGGGCTGGGCGATAGCGGCAGTCATTCCGCCGAGGCTGATGACGCCGTTGGCGCGGGCCTCGTCCGGCGGGAACCCGCCCATCCACTCGTGGAAGACAGTGGTGACGACGACCTCGTCGGGTAGGTACTCGTTTGCGAGTTTCCGAAGCGCCTGCAGGGCGGCGACGTCTTGCACGACGTTGCCGACCTGTCCGTAGCCGAGCGTGATCGACCGGACGCCCTGGGTCGCCGCTAGCTGCCCCTCGACGATCCCGATCGCGATCGCGATCGACGGCGGCACCAGCGTGCCGGTCAGTGGGCCGAACGGCTCGCGGTTGATCCGGATGCCACGTTCGGTGTACGCGCCCGCGAGGCGGTCGACGAACTGCCACCGCTTGATGGTCTCCTCGAGCCCGTGGCGTTTGGTGTACGGAATGTTGTAGGAGATCGGACCTCCCTCGAAGCTCTGGAAGCCACCGGCGAAGGTGATCGCCGCCAGCAGCCGGGCGTCCGGCGTGCCGTGACGGACCTCGATCGGTGCGTCGATCGCGTCGATCAGTTTCCGGCAGCCCTCGACACCGTGGTTGACGGCCGGGAAGCCGTTCAGGGTGTCGTCGCCGGTTTCGCGGGCTTTCTCGAGCCCCTGCTGGGCTTTCTCGTACTCGTTGTCACGCGTGTACGAGTCGATCGTGGTCGGCAGCAGATCGGCCTGCCCTTCCTGATGAAGATATTCCAGCAGTTCGATCTGATCGTCGAGCCGGGGCACACCGGCTCGTGGCTGGAGTAGCGGCTTGTCTGCCGATTCAAGCACGTCGGCGAATCGCTTGTGTTCGGGCAGCGATTCGTGGTACTCGATTGCTTCCTCGAAGTCGACATCGGCCCCCGTCGGCCAGTTCGACCGGATCTCTTCGTCGATACGCTGTAGCTCGTCGGCCGGTATGCGTTCGTCTCGTATCATCTAGACATCTAAGAACTAATAGTTGCGCGTTCCGACTCGGTCGGAGTGATCTCGAGGTCTTCGCGCAGCGCAGCGATCGCGTCTTCGGGGTCGGTCTCGGAGTCGAAGACCCGATCGAAGCCGAGCTCCCGGAACGTCTTCCGGGTTTGCTCGAAATCGTCCTGTCCGACAGCGAGGTTGCCGCCGATGTAGCTGACGGCGTCGACACCCGCCTCGTCGAGGACGGTATGGAATCCCTGACAGTCCTGCTCGGCGTGGCCGTAGAGCGAGGAGACCAGTACAGCCTGTGCGTCGTGGGCTACCGCGGCTTCGGCGAACTCCTCCTGGGAGGTCTGGACGCCGAGGTTCACGACATCGAAGCCGGCTGCACTGAAGGCTTGCTCTAAGATTGTGATGCCAACGACGTGGGCATCGGAGCCAATCACGCCGAGGACGACCGTTTGGGACATCGTATGCAGAACCATGAGGAACGCGGGTATAAACTTAATGATCTTCCATGATAATATTCCTTAAAGATCCTATGAGTGTCTCAATGGTGAGTGTTCCCACTAACCGCGGTACAGCAGGCCAACTTCATGATCGATGGTAAGGGTTTTGGGGATGGTTTCGTAAGGAAGGCGTACAGATATGGGAGCACTTTCCAACCTTCGCGTGCTAGATCTAACCCAGGTGCTGGCTGGGCCGTACTGCACGATGTTACTTGCGGACCTCGGTGCGGACGTCGTCAAGATCGAGCGTCCCGGCGGTGACATGATCCGGTCGAACCCGCCGTTCGTCGACGATCCCGAGGAGGAGGCCTACGGTGGCTACTTCCAGAGCGTCAATCGTGGCAAGAAGAGCATCGAGCTGAACTTCCGCGAAGAAGAAGACCGCGAGGACTTCCTCTCGCTCGTCGAGGAAGCAGACATCGTCGTCGAGAACTACCGCTCGGGCACGATGGAGAAGTACGGCCTGGGCTACGAGACGCTGACCGAACACAACCCCGATCTCATTTACTCCTCGATCCGCGGCTTCGGCGACCCGCGCACGGGCGAAACAGACCGTCAGGGCCAGCCCTCCTTCGATCTCATCGCGCAGGCGCTCGGCGGCGTCATGGAGACCACCGGCCAGCCCGACGGCCCGCCGACGAAGACCGGTCCCGGCGTCGGCGACCTCTTTACGGCAACGCTGAACTGTATCGGGATTCTCGCTGCGGTCAACCACCGCGAACAGACCGGCGAGGGCCAGTACGTCGACACCGGCATGTACGACTCGATGATCAGCTTCACCGAGCGGGCCATCTACCAGCAGTCGTACACCGGCGAGGCCCCCACCCGCCGAGGCAACTCCCACCCGACGCTGTTCCCCTACAACGCCTTCGAGACCGACGACGGCTACGCCGTCATCGCCGCGTTCAACAACAACCACTGGGCGGAACTCTGCGACGTCATGGGCCGCGAGGATCTCGCCGAGGACTACCCCACGACGCCCGAACGCTTAGAGCACCGCGACGCGCTGCGCGAGGAGATCGCCGAGTGGACCCGCGCCCAGACCAACGACGAACTCGTCGACAAACTCGAGGGTCGCGTGCCGGCTGCGCCGGTCCAGACCACCGAGGAGATCTTCGACGACCCACACGTCCACACGCGGGACATGCTCGTGCCGGTCGAACAGCCTGGTGCAGACACGGACGTCGAAATCGCGGGCAACCCGATCAAGATGACCGAGACGAACCCCAAGCCCCGCGGTCGCGCGCCGCTGCTTGACGAACACCGCGAGGAAGTGCTGGGTGAGAAAGCGGACACAGAAACAGCCGACGACTAGTACTGGTTGGACCTGGGTCTCGCACACCGACAAGGGCTCGCGGGTGTGTCGTCGGTGATGATACCCGGCGGGACGATGCCTCGTCGGTTTACCGTCGTCTTCTCCTGTTTCGTGTCGAATCAACTCACCGAGTGTGCGTTTGCCGGTCGAATACACAGCCATGGAACGCACACTCTGTGACAATACTGCCGGTACTTATCCGAACGCGTGCGTTCTGTCCACCAATACCGCCGATAAAATGAAATATGTATAGAATATAGCTATCGTTCCCATAATATTGGAATCGAAGCACGACCCATCAAGTGCTGGCCGAATACGTCGGATAATGTCTGCGCAATCAACGACGACAGGACGGACCGACTCGCTGATCAGTCCCCCATCGAACTCGGTCGGGTATCTGGTCATACTCGCAGCCGTCGTGACAGGGATACTCCACCTGGTGCTCGCCCCCCGGGCCATGGGATTCAATCAGATGATGGGGATCCTGTTCATTCTGAACGGGCTCGGCTTCCTTGGTGGCGTCGTCCTCTATCTGACTCCCTACTGGAACCAGACGCTCTATCTCGTCGCAGCGGCCTATTCGATCGCCACGATCGTCGCCCTGTTCGTCTTCCAAGGATTCAGCATCGATGCGTTCTACATGCAAGGGAGCCTCAACCCGATGGCCGTCATCACAAAAGTCACCGAAGCAATCGTTGCCATCGGTGCGATGTATCTGTACGCGACCGACTCGTAAGACGAGACCGACACACTGGGCCAGTTGATCGATGGGACTCGAGCCGATCAGTCCCAGAGGTCTACAAGCAGATCCGGCGGGACCGAACAGCCACAGGGACTGACTGAACCGGTGTCGGGACCGGTGGCCGCCGAGAACGCGACCGGCTTGCCACAACGGGGACAGTCGGGCAGCGGCGAGCTATCGCCGCTTGCGGTCGAATCGCTATCCATCGCGACCTCCGGTCCTGCGTGACTGGTTCGATCCCGCTTCCGTCTTGCGATTCTGCCTTCGTGCGGGATGTTTATATCCCGCTAAAATTAACGCAATCATGGCAACTGAATCCCGCCTTGGGATTTGGAAGCCACGTCTCGGGTGGTTCCAGCACCCGGGGCATTTCGATGCACCCCCGATTCTCGAGTCCGACTTCCGTTCTAACTGTTGACCTATTATGACTTATATCTACGGATACTGGTGTGAAAGTGAACGCTCGAGCCCAGGCGATGCCATCCGACACCGGCCAAGAAACGGCGTCGAGGATGGCGACTCGAGCGCCGCGACTGGCATCGGACGCGGACTCATCCGGGCTGCTGTCACGAGTTGCCGGTGGCCCCACAGGCCGATCGCGGTGACACCGAAACCGACTTAGACGGTCTGCTGTCCCGATTCCCGGCGCACCCGCATGACAGGTCACGGTGTGCCGGCACTGACTGACAGGAGTCGGCTTACGATCGGCGACCAACTCGTTGCGGTCCCCGGCTCGGCCGTCGCGATCGGTGACGGCGTCGATGGCGGCATCCGGTTCGAACTGGCCGCGCTCGAGCGTGTCCACCGCCGACGAGGTGACAGCGCCAAGGAGTAATCCTTTTGCGGGTCCCCTACACACGTCGGGGTATGAGCAACGATTGGCCAGTCGATCCCGACGGAGAGGAAGGCAGCGAGGGGATGCGCAAGTTCGACATGCGGATCATCGCGGACAAAGTCGACGAGGAGGAGGACTTCCCGCTCGACCGCGACGAGTTCGTCGGCGAGTACGGCGACTACCCGATCCGAATCAACCACGAGACGGTCGTCGCGATGAGCGAGATTTTCGATTACATCGACGACGACGTGACCGAGTTCGAGACGATCCTCGACATGCACAAAGCCGTCGGCAAGGCGATGCGCGCCGGCAACTTCTGGAAGTACCACCCGAAAGGCAAAGACCCCGAGAAGGTCCCTGCATAACGCCATTTTCCGCACTGCATCTCGGATCTGGATTGCGTATCACTTATACGACGCCGTTCGAAAGAATCGCCCACAGTGACTAACACGCAGGTAACGCTCGTCCAGATCGACAACTACGGGCCGTGGACGGTGACGCCCGAACCGCGCCGGGAAGCCGACCTCCAGACCATGCAGTCCCGGCTGTACGCGGATATCTCCCAGTTCGTCGGCAACCGCGGCGGCTACACATTCTTCACTCGCTTCGACAATATGATCGCCGTCACGAACGGCCTCGACCTCGAGGACCACGCGCTCTTACAGGAGTCGGTCGGTAACCGCTATCCCGTGACGCTCAGCCTCGGCGTCGCGACCGGCACCAACCCCGTCCAAGCGCTGGCCGATGCGACCGAACAGCTTCAGGACGCCGGCAGCGCACAGGACAAACACCGCCGCGAGTGTCTCGAGGGCCGGACCATCGACGACGCCTACCGGGCCGACGACGACATCCAGATCGCCCACTTCGACGTGATCAACGCCACCGGCAACTACACGGACGAGCTCAACGCCTTCGATACCTTCATCGAGATCGAGCAGGGGTATGCCGAACTCATGCGCCACATGCGGTATGCCCACGACAGCCTCTCGTTTTTCGTCGGCGGCGACAACGTCATCGTCGTCTGTCCCGACCTCGAGGCCGCCGACTACGAGGAGGCACTCGGCCACGTCGAGGAGGCCGTCGACGTCGAGATGCAAGTCGGCGTCGGCCGTGGAACGAGCGCCCACGAGGCCGGCTTCGCTGCCAAACACGCCCTCGAGACGTGTCGGGCGGACGGAACCAGAGTCGAACTCGAGTGAGAGACGGTCTGAGCAGCGGAATTACCGAACTTCGGTGCCATCTTGCTTAAGTGTGCCGGAGGTAGCTTTTAGCCCGTCCGTGCGAATCATTCGCATATGGAATCGGAACTGTCCGTCAGAGACGTGATGACGACCGACTACGTTGGCGTCAGTGAGTCCGACACCGTCCTCGATGTCGTCAGACTCATCCGCGACGAGGAGACGAGTTGTGCGCTAGTCGTGCGCGGCCCAGAGCCGGTCGGAATTTTGACCGAGTGGGATGTCCTCGATCTCGTCGCGGACGAGCACGATCCGGCCGAACTGGCTGTCGAAGACGCCATGACGACGCCAGTCATCGCGGTTGGACTCGACCGGTCGCTCACCGACGTCGCGACCACGATGGCCCGCCAGAACATCCGCAACGTCGTCGTCGAGAGTGACGACGGGGTCGCCGGGGTCGTCACCCAGCGTGATGTCATCGCCGCTGCGAGTTCGTTCCAGACGATGACGCCCCCTCGCTCGAGCGAGCGACCAGTTGACCGCGATCATGCGTCCGCCGAACCCGCTGCTGCGCGTGCGACGGCGGAGGGCGAGACCCAGTTACTGCCCAACGGTGGCGACGAGTACACCACCCAGGGCGTCTGTGAAGTTTGTGGCTCGCTTGCGGAGTCGCTGTGGGATGCGAACGGTCAGTTGGTCTGTGCTGACTGCCGGACGGTGTAGGCACGACGTCGATCCGATAACTCACGTGGTGTGCCAGCACCTCCCGGACCTATCTCTCCGATAGAAAGACCTTTCGGGGGCCGCGGTGGAGGGGTCGATAATGATCGCGACCCTCGACGACCTGGACGTCGAAGGGACTACCGTCGGTGTTCGCGTCGACGTCAATAGTCCGATCGACGACGATGGCACGCTCGCAGACGACGCTCGACTGCGCGCACACGTCGATACGCTCTCGGAACTCTTAGCGCGTGGCGGTCGGGTCGCCGTCCTCGCCCATCAGGGTCGACCCGGCGGCGACGAGTTCGTCACGCTCGAGCCCCACGCCGATCGCCTCTCGGAACTGCTCGGCCAGCCCGTCGACTACGTGGATGCAACGTTTACAGACGCCGCTCGCGAGGCCGTCAGGGACCTCGACGACGGCGACTGCGTCGTCCTCGAGAACACTCGCTTCTACAGCGAGGAGTACATGGAGTTCGACCCCGAGCGAGCCGCCAAAACGCACCTCGTGCAGGGCCTCGAGCCAGTCCTCGACGCCTACGTCAATGACGCCTTCGCCGCGGCCCACCGCTCACAACCCTCACTGGTTGGCCTGCCGACCGTCCTGCCGGGCTATGCCGGCCGCGTCATGGAGTCCGAACTCGACGTGCTCGGCTCGATCGAGGAGACCCCCGAACCCCGCGTCTACGTCCTCGGCGGAGCGAAAGTCCCTGACTCGATCGACGTCGCCTGGTCGATCTTAGAGAAAGGACTGGCCGACCACGTCCTCACGGCGGGCGTCGTCGGCAACGTCTTCCTCATCGCAGACGGCGTCGATCTGGGCGACGCCAGTTCCGATTTCATCTACGATCAGGGTTACTGGGACGAGATCGACCGCGCCGCCGACCTGCTCGACGCCTACGGCGACCGGATCGCGCTTCCACGGGACGTCGCCGTTGCCCGCGACGGCGACCGCCACGAACTCGGGGTCAACGCCTTGCCGCCAGGAGACGGCGAGGCCGCCATGGACATCGGCTCGTCGACGCTCGAGTACTACGAGCGCATCCTCGCGGACGCGAAGACAGTGATCCTCAACGGCCCCGCCGGCGTCTTCGAGGACGAGTGCTTCGAGACGGGCACCCGACAGCTGTTCGGTGCCGCAACGGAGCGACCCATGAGTATCGTCGGCGGCGGCGACACCGCTTCCGCACTGCGGCAACTCGGCGTCGAGGGCTTTTCCCACGTCAGCACCGGCGGCGGCGCTGCCCTGCGGATGCTCACCGCCGAACCGCTGCCCGCCGTGACCGCACTCGAGAATGCCCCCGAACAACCCGCAGCCGACGATTGAGCCCGCCACTCGGGACGACCTCGAGACAGTCACCGACCTGTGGGTGCAACTCGCTCGTGACCAGCGCACCCACGACTCGGCCGTCCGCGCCGACCCGAACCGCGAGACCATCCGTCAGACCCTCGCGGCCTACCAGATCGCCGACGGCCTCCTCGTCGCCCGGATCGCGGGTGAGATCGTCGGCTTCGCCTCGGTCACGATCGAACGCGGCTCCCTCGAACTCGACAGTACCCGCGGCCTGCTCTCGAATATCTACGTCGAACCCGCCTTCCGAGACCGTGGGATCGGGGCCGCGTTGCTCACAGCCGCCGAAGAGGCAGCCACCGAGCGCGGTGCCGACGAGCTGTTGCTCGAGGTGATGGCCAAAAACGAGGCCGCCCGTCGCTTTTATCGACGTGAAGGGTACGACGAGTTTCGGGTGACGATGTCGCGGTCGCTCGAAAACCGAGACGAAAACGATACACATTCAAAGGAGGACGGCTAATCAACGGCCAGCGCCAGGGGAGCATGGGCGGTTCATGCACTCGACTTGTAATCGAGACTTCCGGGGTTCAAATCCCCGCCCTGGCTTTTCTTCTCACGAGTGGTTCTCGACGAGACTCGTGATCGTAGGAAGTCGAGATAGCGGAATCAATCGTGCCCTACTCGAGAAACCGCGATCGAACGTCTCCCGTCGGCATCATACACTGGTCTTTTTGTCCGAACCACCGATAGCGGTGGGCGGCGACGAAGTCGTATGCGCGGTCACGAATCGGCCGTGGGAGGTAGCGCAACGACGATAGCAGCGCGTACACCCCGCCCAAGTGCGCGGCGACTCGTGCGACGGCACCCGACTTGACGTAGCAATCATCGCCTTCGATCAGCACGATCGACTCGAGGGTGTCCGTCGGGAGGTCGTGCGCTGCGAGCAGTTCCTGCCCGACGTCGGACTGGAGGGACGCGAAGTGGATCTTCCCCGCTGGATCTCGAGGCACGATGAACTGCACGAAGCCGTTACAGAGGTTACAGACCCCGTCGAACAGGACGATCGGGTTCTCGGCCGGGATCTCGGGACTCATCGAACGGCTTCCTGTACGGAACGATCGCAGTTTAGCGTTCCGATCAGTGTTCTACCCGCCTTGCGTCGGTCCGGAGACATTCGGGTAGGTCAAAGGTGTGTTTCACCATACACCAAGCTTATGCCAATCTGCCCGAGACACCGGAACATCTAGTTCAGACGATGCAAGAACGAACCTCCTCATCTGACGTCCGCCGCCGGCTTTCGGAGACCGTCGATCGGCTCTCGGCCGGCATCGCGAACCGGTTTGCGATCGATACGCGAGCGCTGGCCGCGTTCCGGATCGCGCTCGGCCTGCTGTTGCTCACTGATCTCGCACTTCGCTCACGGAACCTCGAGGCGTTTTACACGGACTCGGGGGTGCTCCCACGGGCGGCTTTGTTCTCGGACTATTCGAACGTGTACTCGCTGCACGCGCTGTCTGGCGAGACGTGGTCGATTGCGCTGTTGTTCGTCGTCGCCGCCGTCTTCGCTGCCGCGATGACCGTCGGGTATCGAACCCGGCTCGCGACGGTCTGCTCGTGGCTATTGCTCCTTTCGCTGCACGCCCGGAACCCGATGGTCCTCAACGGCGGGGACACGTTGCTTCGGGTCCTGCTGTTTTGGGCGATGTTCCTGCCGCTGGGCAAGCGGTGGGGCGTCGACGCTCGCCGCACTGACGAGCCTCGAACGACCGTCTCGAACGTGGCGACGATGGCGCTGTTGCTGCAGGTCGTTGCCATGTACGTCGTGAACGCGATTCACAAGAGTCGTGGGGACATGTGGTTCAACGGCGAGGCAGTCGTCTACGTCTTCAGTCTCGATTATCAGTTCACGTTCCTGCTCGGTGACGTCCTCGCGGAGTATCCCGAGTTGCTGCGCGTGATGACGTACGTGTGGGTGGCACTACTGGTCAGTTCTCCGCTGTTGATCGTGCTTACCGGCCGTCCACGAGCAGCGCTCGCGACGGCATTCGCCGGGATGCACCTCGGAATGCTCGTGACGATGCGAATCGGGATCTTTCCGCTGGTCGTCGTTACCGCGCTCGTGCCGTTCTACCCACCTGTCGTCTGGGATGGCGTGACCGCGCTGGCGACTCGCATCGGCCTTACGGGACCGCTACGCGGCGCGATGTCTCGACTCCGTACGCTCCTCCCCGAGGGACCGACAATCGATGATCTCCCGACCGCTACGCCAGCGCCACAGCGACTCCTCACTATCGGGGTCGCTCGCGGACGCACGCTGTTTTCGACGGTGCTCCCCTGGCTCTTTCTCACGCTCGTGGTTCTCTCGAACGCCCAGGCAGTCGGTTACACCGACGTTCCCGAACCCGGCGAGGCCGCACTCGAGGCGACCGAAAGTTCTCAGTCGTGGCGGATGTTCGCCCCTGAACCGCTCGGGACCGACGGCTGGTTCCTCGCACCGGCAGAACTCGAGAACGGTTCGGAGGTCGATGCTCTCCACCGATCCGAGCTCAACTGGGGGCCACCAGCGAGCCACGAGGACGTGTACCCGACCACCCGCTGGCGGAAGTACCTCTCGAACGTCTGGAGCGGTGATAACGAGAACCACCGGTCGTATCTGGCGAATCACCTCTGTGAACGCTGGAACAGTGACCGCGAGACCGACCTCGAGCGTCTCGAACTCTACTACATGGCACAGCCCTCGGAGCCGTACAACGAGAGCGAGCCGGTAAACAGTATCAAATTCCAGGAATACAGCTGCGACGGTGAGTTCGTCCAAGAGTGAGACGGACGCCCGTCAGTGGATGCCGGCGGGTCCGTGACTGCCCTGCGGTCTCACCGAGATAGCGCGACAGCAGACCGTCTCAGTGGTGACGCTCATGTTGAGATCTCGCGACTCGAGCTTCGCTCGTCACGGCGTCAACGTGGACGTGGAGCGGCCCTGATCCCGTCTCGAGAGGGACGATCCAGGAAGCGCTGGTTCGGTGTGGATCGTCGCTGATAGTGATGTCGTCGTACCCTTCCGTTTCGACGGTTTTGCGCGCAATTCGTGCGGCCTCGTCGGCGTCTTCGATCCGGATCTCGTCGTTCAGACGGACGGTGACGACTGGGATGTCGGCCAGCCGGACGATCCGTTCGGTGACGCTGCCGACGAGCACTCGGTCGAGGCCGGTTCGACCCTGTGTTCCCATGACGATCATGTCGATATCGTGGTCGTCGGCGTACGCGATGATTTCCTCGTGTGGGACGCCCTGTTCGACCGCCGTCACGACATCGACGCCTTCACGCGTCGCTTCGACCTCGACGCGCTCGACTGCTCGCTCCGCAGCGGGGCGTCCCTCGTCGGACTGAAGCGTCCCCAGTGGCCCCTCGGGGACGACCGACAGTGCGTGGATCGTCGCGTCGAATCGCTCCGCGAGCGTGAGTCCGTGCGTGAGCGACTGCCGGGTTCCGTCACTCCCGTCCGTCGGAACGAGGATGTTCTGATACATCACTACCGCGGGGCTAGGGAGTCAGACGGTAAATACGCTGTTGGACGACGATATTCGACGATTAGCCGTCACCGAACGCTGTAATCGTCGATACCCGCGCGTTCTCCTTGAGTCGAAGGCCACCGTCAGCAACCGACAGTGGCATCAGCGGGAGATGATCACGCACCAGCATCGAGGGATGGGACCCGCCACGGGCCAGCAGTTCGTTGCGCGGCTGGAGCTGTGCTGCGCTCTCGAGGCCCGTCAGGAACTCGTTGTGCTGGATCACATACTGGCCGCCCTCGAGGTGCCACCAGCCGTACTCGTCGTCGGGGGCTTCGAGTTCGGTCGGCACCGGCTCGAGGTCGGCGTCTGCGAGTTCGTCACCGCCGAAGTCGATGCTGCCGGGAGCGGCAACCTCGTAGACGGCGGCGACCGTCAGATCGATGCCGTGCTCGTGGACCTGTACGGGTTCGTACACCAGATTATCGACGTACTCAGCGAGGGCATGATCAGCAGACATGTCGGTCGGAAGGATGGTTCCGAGTGGCAAAAAGGATACTGTCACTCGAACTGACCCCCGCCCGGGCAAGCGGGCAGTCAGTGTGGCTGCTCGCTGGACAGCCCGCGCCGGAGTTGCCCAGTAATGGCCGACAGTATTTGTGCTCGCGGCCGTATGCCCTCGTATGACCGACGTTCTCGCTGATGACATTGCCCGCTTCGTTCGTGCGGTCGGCCCGGATCCCGACGAGACGCTGCTCGAGATGGACGAGTACGCCGCTGCGGAGGGCTTTCCCCACGTCGGCCCCGAGGTCGGCGCGTTTCTCCGGTTCGTCGCCCGACTGAACGGCGCCGAGCGGATCTTCGAGTTCGGCTCCGGATACGGCTACTCCGCCTACTGGTTCGCCGCGGCGCTCCCGGACGACGGTGAGATCGTCCTCACCGAAGTCGACGAAGACGAACTCGAGCTCGCCCGCGAGTACATGGCTGCGGGTGGCTACGACGGGATCGCACGATACGAACACGGCGACGCGATGGCGACGATCGATCGCTACGATGGGCCGTTCGACATCGTCCTGATCGATCACGAGAAGGATCGGTATGCGGGCGCGTTCGAGGCCGTCCGCTCGAAGATCCCTGTCGGCGGCGTCGTCGTCGCCGACAACGCGATCACGGCCGGCATCATCGACTTCGACGACCTGCTCGCGTGGGCCGAGGACAGCCCGTTGGACGAGACGAACGAACACACGCAAGGAATCATCGACTACCTCGAGATGGTCCGTACAGATCCGGCCTTCGAGACGGTAGTGCTCCCACTTGGCGAAGGAATCGCGGTGAGTTACCGCGTCGAGTAATCGGAGGTCTCGCCGTCGAGGACCTGTTCGTCTGCTGGGGCCGGCGAGCCGTACTCCCGGAAGCCGAGAAAGATCGTCGTGCCGACGGCAGCAAGCAGCGTGGCCCACGTAATCGCAGTGAGCGCGACGACCGTCACCGCGGCAGGCCCCGGTGCGACGGCACCGACCGTCTCGAGGCCGACAGCGTGCGTGCTGGCAACTCCGAGGAACGACAGCCACAGACCAAGCGCCGTGTGCGCGAGCGTTCGCCTCGTGACCGCCTGGGCATAGCGAGCAACGCCGTAGACGCCGGCAATGGCGAGCGCGGTCGCTCCGACCGTTAGTTCAACCCCGTCGACGGCGGTGTTCGCGACGCCGGCGATGGCGAAACAGGTGAGCGAGGCGGCGAGCAGGGTTCGATCCGAGTCGGATAGTGTCGGAATCACGTCGTGCACCGCTTTGCCGGGTTGAGTCGGTGCCGGAATATATAGCTGTTGGCTGACTCCAGTGCTTCGAATCGACAGCGGAACGTGTCGTACGGTCTGCTGTCACGATTTACCGGTGCAACCACAGTGCGGGTCGCGGTTGCACCGAAAATGACTGACAGTAGTCCGTATCAGTTCGTCGCTTCGTCACCATCCAGCCAGAAACACCACTCGCATCCGCCTCGACGAGCGTCTTCGTTCAGCGTGTTAGTCGTCACCGCCGGCGAGGACGCGCTCCTCCGGCGACGGCTGTCCCGGGTGGATTCCGTACCATGCGAAGCCGTATAGCACCGTCATCGAGACCGCACAGAGAACCGTCGCACCGGCGAGCGACTCGAGAACGAGGCCGACGCCCGGGGCGGCGAGCGCATCACCGACGGCGGCAGCGGAGTCGCTGTCGGGGGCGGTCACCAGCGCGTAGGGCAGAAAGGTCGCAAACGCGAGCAGCCACCAGCGTCTCGCGGCGCGTCGGAGCTGTGCCGTCCCGGACTCTCGTGCGGTACTCGTGACGCCGGCGACGCCGAGTGCGATCAAACCGAGTGCCGGAATCATGTGAAGCGGAGTATCAAAGACGGTATTACCGGCAACGCCGACGGCGACAACCGCGACGGATCCGGCGAGGCGAAGACCCGTGCGGGTGAACCCTGTTCGAGGCATTCTGTCCCACGGTAGTCACGGATTGTACAAAACCCTCGCGGAGTAACAATTCACACGCTCGCGTGATTCTCTCGATGGTTGATCGTTTTTCACAACAAAGAACGTATTACCGACGCCTGCAACTCGAACGTGAGAACGAATGAGGGAACGCGATCGAGCCGATCCCGTCACGCACTTCCGACGGCGCGCGTCGACCGCGGCCGGCCGAGCAACCGACATCGCGTCGCGGATGCCTGGAAGCAGTGTCGCACAGCGGCTACGGCGGTTTTGGCAGCGACACGTCCGGGAACAGCCTGACCAGTATCAGGCGTCGATCACCTTTCCGACGGCACCTGATCGTCCGACAGTTGGCGAGATCCACGGCTGGATCGAAGACGTCGAGCACGCCTTCGAAGGACGTCTCGACGTCTACGCCCGACGTGGAAGTGTCACGGTCGTGACTGACCACGTTTCGGCCGAACTGTTCGACGAGACGGCGTTCGACGCGGTCTATGAGCGAATCGAGGACGGCTACCGTGGCTCGCATTCGATCGCCCATCTGGAGAAGTGGCGACGGAACGATGGGAACCTCGTCCGGGCCCACGTGATCGTGCCGGTCAAGCCGCTGTTTCCGCCCGCCGAGGCCGACGATTCGACGGCGACTCGAGCCGCAAGCGGGATCGAAGCCGACTGATCGATACGTCAGGGGCGTGATCGACTACGCCGGGGACGCGGTGGGAACGAGAAGCAGCCACTGGACGATCAGTCGTCGTCGCTCGGCCCGGGACCTGGCTCGCGGTCGGTACTCGGACTGCTCCCAGCCTGTTCGCTGCTTCGGGACTGACTGCCGGTGGACTCTCTCTCGCTTGGCGTGACGTTACTCGTTCGATTCATCCAGCTGTCGATGTTTTCCGAGACGTAGTCTTTGCCGCCCCAGCCGAACGCGACGCCCGCACCGATGGCGATGGCTGCACCGAGGCCCCACGCGAGCGCTCGCGCGAACACGTAGAGGATGCCGACGTCGATCCCCATCGTGTCGAGGCCGATGACGATCGCCGTGAAGTAGAGGAACATCCGCGCACCGGTGGCGAACCAGGTGGTATAGGCCGTCTGGGTCGCTGCGCGGGTCCGCTCGATGGCGTCACCGATGAAGTCAGCGACGACGAACCCGAACACGATGACCGCCAGCCCGGCGATAAAGGCCGGCAGGTACGAGACTGCCGTCGAGATCCACTCCGACAGCGTCGCGATCGCGAGTGCGTTCGCGGCTGCGAGGATCGCGAGCGCGTAGACGAACCACTTCGCGAGCTTCCCGAACGCGCTCGAGACGGCTTGTTCTGTGCCGCCGAGGATGCGTCCGAGCGGCGTCTCGAGGACCATTCGGTCGAGTTCGACGCTGTCTGCGAGCCGGCGGACGACGCGTCCTGCCAGCCGGCCGACGATCCAGCCGATGATGAGGATCACCAGCGCGCCGACGAGACGCGGGAGGAACGTTACAAGTTCCGCGATCGGGTCTTGTAACCAATCAGGAACCTGTACCTGAGCGGGATATTGAAGTACCATACACTGCGTCTCATCGGTCTGACCGTCTTTTGTAATTGAGTGCCTATCAATGCATAGTGAAACTAACAGATCGAGTTCCACGCGGTCGCGACGATTGAAGTGTGCGTTACGGCGAATTGTGCGCCAGCCGTACCATGAGATATCAATACGGGTTTCAAACGGACTCACGAGTACGAACACGATCGACCGTGGAGCAACCCCCGGGCAGGCGAGCGATAAACTCGGATTGGAATCGACCTGAGAACGAGAGTCTTGGCACCCGTTCGGTGAATGAAACGATCTGCCGTCGCCGGACGATCGAACATGTCCAGTTTCACTCATAGGGTGCAGCCGAACGTGGGCGGATCTATCACGGCCGTGTATTGGGTGATCCGAACTCGAGATATGGATTGTGGCGCGTTGATTCGATCGATTCCGATAGCACAACCGATGTGCGAATTCGCTGGGCGACCGTCTCATATCTTTCCAGCTACCTCAAACTCGCTGCGAGATGGCGTAGACAATCACCGATATCGTCGGATCGGGGCAGACAGCGCACCCGTTCGTCCACGCTTGGCTGCCGATTTCGGTAACACGGTATTACCGACGACACCCAGTCAGCGACACGGTTTTTCACGTGTGGCCTCTTTTTGCTCCGGTTCGATACTGTCTCAACGCTGCTCTCGGCGCTGTTCCCCGCGTTCAGGTGGGTGATTCGTGTGCCGGGATTTCACACTACGCTATTGGTGATCCACACACGAGAGACTACGTATGTACCTCGCCGACGAAGCGTGGCCGGATCTCGAGACGTACTTCGAATCGGAATCGCTCGCGCTCGTGCCGCTTGGCTCGACGGAACAACACGGTCCACACCTGCCGGAGGCGACCGACCACCTGATCGCGGAGGCGTTCGCCCGAGAGGCCGCCGACCGGACGGGCTATCTCTGTACGCCGACGATCAACGTCGGCGTCAGCGGCCACCATCGGCAGTTCCACGGGACGATGTGGGTCGACCCGCCGGCGTTTCGTGAGTACATGGAGTCGCTGACGCGAAACCTGACCACGCACGGGATCGACCGCGTGATCTACGTCAACGCCCATGGCGGCAACGTCCCCCACCTCCGGGAAGTCGGCGCGCGACTCCGACAGGACGAGACGGCCTACGCGATCGAGTGGATGTGGGACGAGTCGATTCCGGAACTGGTCGATGACCTCTTCGCCCAGAACGGTCCTCACGGCGGGCCAAAGGAGACCGCAATGATCCAGTACCTCGAGTCGGAGTTGGTTCATGACGATCGCCTCGAGGAAGCCCGGGATACTGGCGTGCCGAGCGTCGATGCGGCCGGAACGGTCAAACACGGCTCGCGAACGTTCTACGATGCGATCGACAACAGTGACAACGGCGTGTTCGGCGATCAGACGGACGCGACGGCGGAGAAAGGCGCACAGCTGTTCGAGGCGGCGAGTGACCAGCTCGTCGCCCTCTGTGAGTGGCTCGCTGACCAACCGTTCGAGGATCTGCTTCCTGCAGACCACGTGTAGGTAGATTATCAACCCGGGCCAACAGTAGCGATCCCTCGAATGATGATAATCCTTAATAGTCTATAGCGGTTGATTTATTATATGGCAGTCGTCAGCGTCTCGATGCCGGACGAACTCTTGGAGCGACTCGATCAGTTCGCCGACGAGCACGGCTATACCGGCCGGAGCGAAGTCGTCAGGGAAGCCTCGCGGAACCTGCTGGGCGAGTTCGAGGACACCCGGCTCGAGGAACGCGATCTCATGGGCATCGTGACGGTCTTGTTCGATTACGAGACGACGAGCGTCGAAGAGCGGATGATGCATCTGCGCCACGAACACGAAGACCTCGTCGCGTCGAACTTCCACAGCCACGTCGGCAATCACTACTGTATGGAGCTGTTCGTCCTCGAGGGTGAACTCGAGGACATTTCGGCGTTCGTCGGGAAGATTCGAGCGACCAAAGACGCGCTGACCGTCGACTACTCGGTCATCCCGGTCGACAGCTTCGACCCGCTCGCACAGGAGTAGCGCTGTACAACCGAACGCGTCTACTGCACGGTTCACACTGACCGCACTCGAGACACGATCGGGTGTTCGTAGGCTGTTGTCTAACAGTATAGTTTTACTGTCGCCCTCGCGAATGAGGTCATATGACATACCGAAAGGTCAACTACGAAGAGGTCGAGCAGGTCTCGAGTGCGATGCACTTTCTCAGCGACCCACTCGAGACCGAGCAGGTCGGGGTGACGATAGCCCGCTGTGATCCGAACTGGAAGAGCAAACCCCACGATCACACGGCTAACGACCACGAGGAAATCTACGTGCTCATCGAGGGGGAGGCAACGGTCATCGTCGACGATGAACCGGTCAGCATGGAGGCCGGCGACGCGCTCTGGATTCCACCTGAATCGACGCGCCAGATCCGCAACGGAGACCACGAGAGCGCGTTCGTACTCGTCAGCGCTCCGAGTATCGCGGACGAGGAGGGTGACGACAACGAGTGGCTTCTGTCGGGGTTCGCCGGATAGCCTCGAGTCGGTCCCGAATCGAGGGCCGGCAATGTGCGTTCGTCATCTCGACGCCGGTCAGCGTCGGCGGGACTGTTTAGTGATCCCGCGTGGGCGTCGTCAGTAGGTGCGTTTCCATCTACTCGAAACATCACGCAGCCCTGTCGGCCGCCGTTGCTGTGGTGCTGATCGTCCTGTTGCCGCCGATTACCCTCTTTGGTTACTCGATCCCCGCCGTGGTCGTCATCGCCTACGGCACCGCCGTCGGCGTGATCATCGATCTCGATCACTTCCTCATCGCCCGAGTCAAGACCGGGAGCTGGGAGGCCGTCCGCTTTTGTCTCTCCAACCCCACCGCTACGATCGCCGACCAGTCGCGGATCTTCGAGCCCGGTGACGTCGGCGTCTTCTCGCGGCTGTTGAGCCACATCGTGATCGGCGGCGTGGCGGTCCCCGTGATCGCGCTCGCCAGCGTCCCCCTCGCGATCCTGACCGGCGTCGTCCTCTACGTCCACCTGCTGGCCGATCTCGTCTGGGATATTACTCTACTCGAGGATCACGCAGCGGCAGCCGGCTCCGTCGACGATTTCGTTCGAACGCTACGATAGCGGACCCGTCGGCACGGCGGGTGAACCGTCCGATGTGGACCGCGTTCTCGGGTTGCATTGTTTACCCTCGGCTATTTTCATTGGGAGATCATCCCATACAACATGGACCTACTCGACGAGCAGCTCGTCCCGGACCACGCACGCGAGATCAAAGCCGAGGCCCGCGCGTTCGCACGTGACCACATCGAACCGAACGCCCAAGAGTACTTTCAGGCCGGCGAGTACCCCGAAGAGATCCTCGAGGCGGGCCGGGACGCCGGCCTCGTCGCACAGGACATCCCCGAGGAGTGGGGCGGACGAGGACTGGATCTGGCGCAGTTGCTCGCGCTCACGGAGGAGTTCTACCGGGCCGACGCGGGGATCGCGCTGACGCTCCAGCTTGCAAGCTTCGGCTGTGAAATCACCTACGAACACGGCACCGACGAGCAATGTGAGGAGTATATTCGACCGGTCGCGGAGGGCGAGCAGCGCTCGGGACTGGCGGTCTCGGAGCCAGAGACCGGCAGCGACCTCGCAGGGATGCAGACGCGGGCCGAAAGAGATGGCGACGAGTACGTCATCAACGGCGAGAAGTACTGGGTCGGCAACGGCGTCGAGGCAGACTGGATCACCGTGTATGCCCGCACTGGCGACGATGAGGACAACCCCTACGGGAACCACTCGCTGTTCATCGTCCCAACTGACACGGACGGCTACGACGCCGAGCACATCCCCGAAAAGATGGCCATGCGCGCCTCCAAGCAGGCCCACATCGAGTTCGACGACTGCCGGATTCCCGCAGCGAACCTGATCGGCGCGGAGGGGGCCGGCTTCATGCTACTTGCGGACTTTTTCAATCACGGTCGTATCGCCGTTGCTGGCCACGGGATCGGCCTCGCTGCGGCCGCCATCGAGGAAGCCTGGGACTTCACCCACGACCGCGAGGAGTTCGGCCGGACGATCAGCGACTTCCAGTCGGTCCAGCACGGCCTCGCGGATATGCTCCTCGAGTTCGAGAGCGCCCGGACGCTCACCTGGCGTGCCTGCGAGAACGTTATGAACCGAGACAGTGCGGGCTACTGGGCGGCGGTAGCGAAAACAAAGGCGACCGAAACGGCCGTCGACGTTGCAGAGCAAGCCATGCAGTTCCACGGTGGCCGGTCGATCCTGAATGAACGCCGAATCGCCCGGGTCTACCGTGATGTGCGGGTGCCAGTCATCTACGAGGGCGCAAACGAAATCCAGCGCAATCTGATCTACCGGCGGGCGCCTTGATGCCCGCCTGTCCGCACGGCGATGGCGTGGTCGTCTTCATCTAACCCTGTCAACAGCGTTGTTACTGGAGGACTGATAGGCAGTCACTGCGATCGAAAGCGAGGGGGCCGGGGTCCGGTTCGCGTTTGAAATTGCCAGCTACTTGTCTGACTGAAGGTCCTGAAACGCGCCGACGAAATCGTCGTGGGTGGTCATCTCGGCAACCGTCTCGTCGACGCGCGCCTCGAGATCCGCAACCCGATCACTGAGGTCCTGATACTCCTCGGTAGTCGCGAGTTCGCGGTCGGTCTTCTCCGACTCCAAGAGCGCTTTTTTCGAGACGAGCGCGTAGTACTCCTGAATATCCGCCTCGTAGTCCGAGCGGCTGACGACGTCGTCGACCATCTCGAGGAGTTCGTCCTTCGAGACCGGCTTGACGAGGTAGTCGTCAAAGCCCATCTCGATGATGTCGAAGTCCGGATCGACCGCCGTTACCATGACGACGCGCGAGTCGTATCCCTGCTCGCGGATTTGCTCGAGGACATCGTCACCGGAGAGTCCGGGCATCCGCCGGTCGAGCAGGACGACCTCGACGGAGTCGGCCATCTCCGCGAGTGCTTCTTCGCCATCGTAGGCTGTCTCGACCGTCCAGTCACGTTCGAGCCACGCGGCGAACAGGTCTGCGAGCCGCGTTTCGTCGTCGACAACGAGCACCTCCGTCCCGTCACTCATTGGGGAACCCCTCCGTTCTCTTCATCGGTTACAGCCACGCATCACCAATGGTTCCTGTGGGTCATAAATCTCGCGACCATTTCACCGACGAGCGGACGGTCCGACCGCCATCCTCGACAGCCACGCTGCTTCACGACCAGATGCCACACTGCTGGTCGCATCGCAACCGGGTAGCGAGTTTCGGACCCGTCCTTATCGCCCTTCGAACTCGGGTTCGTCGTCACCGAAGAAGGCGTTGATACCTTCGTGAACGTCCTCGGAGTTGACGACGTGGCCGAAGCCCATCGATTCGACCTCGAGTCCGGCTTCGTGGTTGTCCCAACCCTTGTGCATCGCACGTTTCGTAAAGCGCATCGCAAGCGGTGGGCCACCCGCGAGTTTCTCGGCGTAGTCGTGTGCGGCCGTCTCGAACTCGTCGGGTTCGACGACCTCGTTGACGAAGCCGAACTCCGCCATCTCCTCGGCGGGGAATCGCTCTGCAGTGAAGATGATCTCCTTAGCACGGCCCATGCCGACGATGCGCTGGAGGCGCTGGGTGCCACCCCAGCCCGGGAGCAAGCCGAGGTTGAATTCGGGTTGTCCGAACTCGGAGCGCGAGGTCGCAATCCGGATGTCAGCACACGTTGCGAGTTCCATCCCGCCGCCGAGACAGTAGCCGTCGATTGCGGCGACGACTGGCAACTCGAGTTCCTCGAGGCGGCCGAACGTCTTCTGGCCGTACTTCGAGAGTTCGATCGCCTCGTAGGGATCGGCGCCGCTGCCGGCGATACTCATGAAGTCTGCGCCCGCGGAGAACGCCTTCGAGCCGGCCCCCGTCAGCAAGAGTGCGCGAACGCTGTCGTCATCATCGACGAGGTCGAGTGCGGTGTCGAGTTCCTCGACGAGCGTGATGCTGATGGAGTTCATCTGCTGGGGTCGGTCGAGTTCGATCTGTGCGACCTGCTCTCTTGGATAGGTCAGCTCGATCGTCTCGAACTCCGGCGTTCCGTCCGTTTCGCCCGCGCCCGCATCGTCGTAGAAACCACCTTCTTCGGCGACAGTGGCGAGATGGTCGAACGGCTCGTACCGGGGATGGTCCGTTTCCGCGTAGGCATCCTCGAGCGCGTCGGCGAGCGCGTCAACGCCGTATTCGTCGGCGAGTTTCGCGGGTCCGTTCGGCCAGCGCCCGCCGAGTTTGACCGCGGTATCGATCTCTGTGGGCGATGCGACGTCATCACCGACGAGGTAAGCGACTTCGTTCGCGACGACGGCGAGCAGGCGCTCCTTGACGGTCTCGCTGAACCGCTCCTCGTCCATCGAGACGTCCGCACCGTCGCCGTTTTCGTAGTCGTAGAAGCCTTTCCCGGACTTCTGGCCGAACTCCTCGTTTTCGACCTTGGACTCCAGCAGCGGGCACGGCTCGTAGCGCTCGCCCGCGACCTCGTGCATGTACTCGAGGACGTGGTAGCCGACGTCGATGCCGACGTAGTCTGCGAGTTCGAAACTCCCCATCGGCAGTCCGATGTCGAACTTCGTCGTCGCGTCGACCTCCTCGATCGTGGCGACGTCGTCCTCGACGAGCCACGCGGCTTCGTTCATTAGCGGCACGAGGATGCGGTTGACGATGAACCCGGGCACGTCCTTGCGGACACGCACGGGAGTCTTCCCGAGGTCCTCGGCGAGGGCCTCGACGACATCGAGCGTCTCGTCTGCGGTGTGTGCCCCGGAGATAACCTCGACGAGATCCATCCGGATCGGCGGGTTGAAAAAGTGCATCCCACAGAACTGCTCTGGACGGTCGGTAACCTCCGAGAGATCCGTAATCGAGAGACTCGAGGTGTTCGTCGCGAAGATCGCTCGGTCGGGGGCGACCGCCTCGAGATCAGTGTAAACGTCCGTTTTGATCTCCATCTGTTCGGGGACGGCCTCGATGACGACATCGGCGTCGGCGACAGCTTCCTCCATGTCGACCAGCGGCGTGACACGCTCGAAGGCTGCGTCGGCCTCTTCTTCGGTGAGCTGGTCGTTTTCGGCGAGCTTGCCCAGCGACCACTCGATCTGGTCGTAGCCATTCTGGACGAACTCGTCTTTGATGTCACGCATCCGTACGTCGTAGCCCGCGATGGAGGCGACCTCCGCGATGCCGTGACCCATATTGCCTGCTCCCAGAACTGCGATGGTGTTGATATCCTCGAGCTCCATGATCAGTAGTCCTATGTGAAGTCGTTTCAACGTTTCCCTCGTCAGAATTAGAAACTCTTATTCAGTTTACTTCGGGTTACAAAACCCTTTATCGGGTGGCATGTAACAGTATCCCATGGAATTTGGGCTCACTGAGGAACAACAGCAGATCCGAGACGAAGTCCGCCGGTTCGCCGAAAACGAAATCGTTCCTAACGCCGAGGAGTATGACACTGCGGAGACGTTTCCGTACGACATCGTCGACGAGGCCGCCGAGATGGGGCTGGTTGGTGCCTCGATTCCCATCGAATACGGCGGGGCCGGCTACTCGACGCTCGAGTCGGTCATCATCGCCGAGGAACTGTTCTCGCACGATCCGGGCATCGCGCTCTCGATCATGGCCTGTTCGTTCGGGACTGAAGCCATCCGCGAGTTCGGGACCGAAGACCAGAAGGAACGCTTCCTGGAGCCGGTCGCGGCCGGCGAGAAGATCTCTGGTGCGGCGATCTCCGAACCCGACACCGGTTCGGATGTCTCCTCGGTGTCGACCCGCGCCGAGAAGGACGGCGACGAGTGGGTGATCAACGGCACCAAGATGTGGATCACCAACGGCTCGGTCGGGGACTTCTTCGTCGTCCTCTGCAAGACCGACCCCGACGCCGAGGGTCGCTACAACGGCTTCAGCCAGCTCGTCGTCGAGGCCGACCGCGACGGCTTCAGTTCGGAGAAGATCACCGGCAAGATGGGCATCCGCGCCTCCGACACCGCCGAACTCGTCCTCGACGATGTCCGCGTTCCCGAAGAGAACCTCATCGGTACCCGCGACGCCGCCTTCATGCAGCAGATGTACTTCTTCGA
>SDGW01000057.1_pt1 | contig 41336 bp, 47 predicted proteins | sample 2873831 | NCBI WGS metagenome assembly SDGW01 (sample SAMN08132700, study PRJNA421101) | hypersaline lake metagenome | isolation source: celular fraction 0.22 microns magnesium sulfate-rich crust from ephemeral... | place: Spain: Penahueca Lagoon, Toledo | collected 2011-07 | reverse complement strand
TTTTAGATTGTCCCCCTCTTGTCCTTGTTTCTATGTGTATCTTTTGTTTTTTTTTTAAAGGAAAAAGAGGACATAGGATTCCGTGCCTTGTCTGGGGGGCGGGGAGATGTTTAAAAGAGACACCCCAAGGACTTTCCCCCCGCCGCCCCGCCCGCCGCCCCGGGTGTAGGGGGGGGGCACGCCGAGTCCGTCCAGCACCCGCCGCTGGGCCTCGGTCCAGTCGGCCACGGTTACGGGGGGGAAGTCGGGGCCGTACGGCTCGCCGGTCTCGGGGTTCGTCGTCGACGGGCCACTGGAGCCATAACAGGAGCCGGGGACGTTCACGCAGACGACGAAGTACTCCGTCGTGTCGATGGCCTTCCCCGGCCCGACGATGTCGTCCCACCAGGCGTAGGCCTGGTCGCCCTCCTCGAAGCGGCCCCGCGAGGCGACGTGGGCGCTGCCGGTCAGGGCGTGACAGACGAGGACGGCATTGTCGCCGGTGAAGTCGCCGTAGGTCTCGTAGGCCAGCTCCAGGTCCTCGATTGTCTCGCCGCACTGGAACTCGAACTCGCCGACGGAGACGGTCTTCGAGTCCATCTCAGCTCACCTCCGCGATGGCGGCGTCGATGTCGGCGACCACGTCGTCGGGGTCCTCGATGCCGACGCTCATCCGGACGAGGTCGGGGCTGACACCGCTTGCCCGCTGTTCGTCCTCGGAGAGCTGTGCGTGGGTGGTGCTGGCGGGGTGGATGACCAGGGTCTTGGCGTCGCCGATGTTCGCGAGGAACTGCGCGAGGTCGGTCGCCTCGCAAAAGCCCTTGCTGGCCTCGAAGCCGCCCTCGAGGCCGAAGGTGACGACGCCGCCGAACCCCCCCTCGAGGTATTCGGTCGCGAGCTCGTGAGTCTCGTGGCTCTCCAGCCCGGGGTAGGTGACCCACGACACCTCGGGGTGGTCCTGGAGGTGCTGGGCCACGGTCAGGGCGTTCGAGCAGTGTCGCTCCATCCGCAAGGAGAGGGTCTCCGTCCCCTGCAGCGTGGCCCAGGCGTCGAACGGTTTCTGGCCGTCACCGAGCGCCCGCAGGCCGCGCTGGCGGGCAGCCATGGCGAAGGCGCGGTCGCCGAACCGCTCGCTGAACTCGAATCCCCAGGCAGGGTTCTCCCCGCCGATTTCCGGGTACTCTTCGGGGTGGTCGCCCCAGGGGAACGAGCCGCCGTCGGCGAGCACGCCGCCGACGGTCGTGCCCGACCCGTGAATCCACTTCGTCGTCGACTCCCAGACGATGTCGGCGCCGTGTTCGAGCGGGCGACAGAGCGCCGGCGTCCCGAAGGTGTTGTCGACAAAGAAGGGGACGCCGTGGTCGTGGGCCACGTCGGCTATCTCTTCCAGCGGCGGGACCACGAGCGACGGGTTGCCGATGGTCTCGCAGTGGACGTAGGCGGTGTCGTCGTCGATGGCCTCGGCGTAGGCAGCGGGGTCTAACGTGTCGACGAACCGCGTCTCGATGCCGCGCTGGCTCGCAGTGTTAGCAAGGTAAGAGTGGGTGCCGCCGTAGATAGAGGACGCCGAGACCACGTTGTCGCCCGCGCTCGCGAGGACGGTCGTCGCGGCGTCGAGCGCGGCCATCCCGGAGCCGGTCGCGACGGCGTCGACGGCCCCCTCAAGCGACGCCAGCCGTTTCTCCAGCATCCGCACCGTCGGGTTGTCGAAACGGGAGTAGACGTTGCCGTCGTCCGCCAGGGCATAGCGGTCGGCCGCGGTCGCCGCGTCCTCGAAAACGTACGAAGAAGTCTGATATATCGGCGGGGCTCGGGCCCCTGTGGCCGGGTCCGGCTCCTCCTGGCCGGCGTGGACACAGCGTGTCCCGAAACCGTACTGATTAGTCATGTGTGCTGTGCATATATCCCTACACATCTATAACCACGAGTTACGGCAAAACTGACTGGGACTGAACAGCCCGGCCGGACGAGTGGGTGCTGATAGAAGCGGAAGCCGTCGAAACATATTTTTGAACCGGTTCTGTGGACCGACGTATGCAAATCTGGGTGGTTCCGGTCGGCATCAGCGGGCTCCTGATGCTGGGCGGTGTGTTCATGGTCTGGAAAGGACTGGGGATTCTCTGGACCGGGCTCCGTGTCGGTCGTGGCGACTGGCAGAACGCGAGCGGCGTCGGCGACGGCTTCGCGAAGCTCGCCGGAACCGCGACGGCACAGGACGGGACCGTCACTGCACCGTTCTCCGGGCGGGAGTGTCTGGCCTACCGGGCCGCAATCAAAACCTACACCCCCAGCCCGTCGGGAACAGGCCCAGACGAAGTTGACCATCCGGACTGGGACGTGAATCAAAGGGTCGAAGCGAGCGAACCGTTCGGACTCCAGGACCCGACGGGAACGGTCACGGTAGACGTCGAGGGGACGAACTGGTCGCTGCCGACCGACCACAGCCACACCGTCGACTCCGGCGACAGCCCCGACGGCCAGTACGCGGCGTTCGTCGACGACCACGACATCTACCTGTTCGACGACGAGGGCGTCGCCGACGCCCAGAAGGTTCGGTTCGTCGAGACGCGAATCGACCCCGACGACGAGCTCGCGGTCGCCGGGCCGGTCGTCGAAGACGGGGCCGACCGGCGCATCCAGGCGGCCGACCGACTGCTCGCCCCGACGCCGTTCGTGCTCGCCGAGTCGAAAGCGGAAGTGAACGACTCCGGGGAAGGCGGTATCCTGTTGATGGCACTCGGGCTGGCGTTCACCGTCGCCCCCCTCGCAGTCGTTCTCTCGTTCCTGTAGCGCCCACACGGCGGCTTCGACTAGCAGCAGGATACTTCATGGATGCTTCCCATTGACAGATATGGACCACACCGCCGTGGGGGAGACGTGCGACCGTATTCTCGACACCGTCGGCGACGCCGTCATCGCCGACGACCGGTTTCTGGAAACTGTACTGACTGGCATCCTGGCCCGTGGCCACGTCCTGCTGGAAGACGTCCCCGGGACGGGGAAGACACTCACCGCCCAGTCGTTCGCGACCGCGCTGGACCTCTCCTTTACCCGCATCCAGTTCACGCCCGACCTGCTCCCGGGCGATATCACCGGGTCGAACGTCTTCGACGAGGCGACCGGGACCTTCGAGTTCCAGCCCGGTCCCGTCTTCGCCAACGTCGTGCTGGCCGACGAAATCAATCGGGCGCCGCCCAAGACCCAGGCCGCGCTGCTGGAGGCCATGGGCGAGGGCCAGGTCACCGTGGATGGCGACACCCACGACCTGCCCGACCCGTTTTTCGTCATCGCCACGCAGAACCCGGTCGAGCAGGAGGGGACCTTCGGGCTCCCGGAGGCCCAGCGGGACCGCTTCATCGTCAAGACCGAGATGGGCTATCCCGAGTTTGCGGGCGAGCGCGAACTGCTCGAACGCCGGGCCGGCCGCACCGCACAGGCGCCGTCGGTCTCGTCGGTAATCGACGGCCGGCAGGTCACCGAGCTCCAGGCGGCCGTCGAACGGGTCACCGTCGACGGGAAGCTGCTCGACTACATCGTCGACCTGGCTCGGGCCACCCGCGAGGACGACCGCGTCAGCGTCGGCGTCTCGCCACGCGGTATCCAGCGGCTGTTCGAGGTGACCCGCGCCGCCGCCGTCCTGGAGCGCCGGGAGTACGCGGTGCCCGACGATGTCAAACGCATCGTCGAGCCGGTGTTTGCCCACCGCATCGTGCTGACGGCCGATGCGAGTGTTCGAGGGGTCGACCAGTCAGACATCGTCGCGGACGTCCTCGACAGCGTCGAGGTGCCGGCCGTCACCGCCTGAGACGGACTGGAAACTGGTACCATAGCAACGTTCACAGACCCTGGGCGCTTCGGTTCCATCGGTCGATGCAGGTGAGAGACACGTCGGTTAGGAAACGCAGGTGGCCTGTTCAGTGTGCTTTATATTTTATAAATTAAACTTATTAGTACGAAAATATAATAAGCCGTAGAACGCTAATTGGTGTATGAGAGTCGGTATTGGGACCGCGCTGTCGGACCCGATAGCGGGTGACAAGTGGACCCGACCTATGCTGATCGGCAGCCTCCTCGTGTTGCTCACCCCGTTGCTCGTTCCGGTCCTCGCAGTGAACGGGTACATCGTCCGGCTGCACCAGCGAAGGGCGGCGGGCGACGCCGGCTTACCAGCGTTCGGCGACTGGGGCCACCTAATTATCGACGGGCTGAAAGTAATGGCGATTGGCTTTGTGTACGCGCTGATCCCACTGGCCGTGTTTTTGATGCTGGTCGGCGGGTCGGTCGGCGAATTGACGACCGGACCGGTTGCCGGCAGAGTAGCCGCGCTCGCCGGCGGTTTCGGTGGGTTGGCCGTAGTGTCGGTACTCGGTGTCGTCTTCGCGTACCTCGGCGTCGCCGGCGTCGTCAACTTCTCGCATTCGGGCGACATCCGGGACGGGTTCGATGTCGGCGCGATCAAACAGCTGGTGACGAGTGGTGACTACGCCGTGGCGTGGCTGGCCGCGGGGCCGCTCAACCTCGCCTACACAGTTACCGGGGGCTGGGTCATTGTCGCGACCGACGGGCTCGGGGTCGTTCCCGTCGTCCTCGTCAAGTTCTACGTGCTCGTCGTTGTCGGTAACCTCCTCGGACAGGCGTATACGTCCGTCATGCAGCCACACCCGAACCGCCCACCCAGTGGAGCGCGAGATATTTCGACCCACTAACGGCCCGTCGCGACACGAGCTATTGCGACCGACCTGACACTGCCTTCCGGTGCGCCGTCGATGGGGCAGCGATATCTGAGATTGTAGCAGATAGTAGACGTCCTGTCCGATATGCAGGACGACGGAGCGTCAAGCTCGCTTCGGTGTCCCTGAAACTATCCCGTGTGAGGAGTGCTGTGACTCGCCGGCGGCGGTCGTCGGCAGCAGTCAGACCACAGCAGTACACTCCTCACCGCAGCGCGATAGCGAGGACGATGGCCGCAAACAGCGCGACCAGCAGGGCGGCGTAGCCGGTTCCGGGCGCCGGAACTATGGCGCCCGTAGAGACCTCGAGGACCACGAGCGTCAGCGCGGCGCCCACCCCGCCGACGGCGACCGTCCCGCCCGCGTGGGTCAGTTCCGTCCGGCGCGTCTCGGCGGCGGGCCCCACCTCGCGTCGCAGCGACCGCCCGAAGGTGCCGGCGTCCCAGACCACCACCGCGCCGACCAGCCCGGCGAGGACGAGCCACGTCGGGACCGACAGCGTCGCCGCGAAGACGCTCGCACCGAACAGGCCCGCAGCGCCGACGTGGACGCCGGGGTTGCGCTCGTCAAGGTAGTGGGTCACCAGCGCGAGCCAGAGGCAGCCGACCGCAGTGCTCGCGACGCTGAGCAGGACGAACCCGGCCACCAGCAGGACGAGGCCGGCGCCATACGTCCCGACCAGCGGCATCACGAACCGGGTGATGCCGGCGGCAAGCGGGGCGGGTGCGGCCGACTGGACCGTCTCCAGGATGACATCGAGGAGCGGCGCGGCCACGGCCAAGAGCCCGCCGGCCAGCAGGCTCCCGCCGACATAGGGCGCGAGCACCGTTGCCAGCCGGTCGGCCGAACTCCGGGCGGCCCGCTGGACCAGCCACACCGCCAGGCGCACCGCGATACTGGCGACGAGCACTGTCCAGAGAGCCTGGCGAACAGCGGGACTCCCGGTGAGACTGACCGTCAGGTCGTAGAGCCCCGCCGGGAGTGTGTCGGCGATGATGGCCTGTCCCCGCCCGGTTTCGACACCCAGCGCGAGGAGTCCTAGGGCGACCGCGGCGACGGTCGCGATGCCCAGCGCCCGGCTGGCCGACTCGACGGCGCCGGCCAGGTCGGTGTCGTCGGTCGTCTCCGCGAGCAGCTCCGTCAGCGGCAGCGACATCGCGGCCCGCTCGAAGGCGATAGTGACGATGGCGAGGAACAGACAGAACACGGCGATGTGTGTCCGTCCCGGGGTCGGCGCGAACAGCGGGTCGACGGCCGGCGCGAGGAGCGCTCCAACGGGCGTCCCCGAACCGTCGCCGCCCGAAGAGAGCCTGACCAGACCCGAAGCGAAGGACACCCCGGCGGCGACGGCGAGTGGCACCATCGTCCGGCCCACGAGTCCGACAGCGGCGACCGCCCGGTCGCGGTCGTAGACGCCCCACGGCGCGGTTACGGCGCCGAAGGCGGAAAGCAGTCCGCCGAGGGCGACAAGCGCCACCGCGGCGACGCCGGGGCCGGTCTGGCCCCCACCGATGGCGACAGCAACTGCGCCCCCGGCCACCGCCAGCAACCCGAGGGCAGTCGGCACCGCGAGCAGGCTCGCGAGCAGGCGCCCGACGGCGGTCCACCGCTCCCAGCCGGCCAGCCACAGCGAGCCGGCGAGTGCCAGCCCGGTCGCCGCGACGACCGGCAGCAATCGCCCGAGCCCCGTCTGCAGGAACAGGAGCGCCGAGAGCAAGGCGACGAGGCCGACGACAACCACACGGCTGGTCGGGGGCAGTCCCGCCTCGTCCGTAGATGCGTCGTCCATGGTCATACACTGAACAGATCCGCAAAGGAAGCGCGCAACGCCACGTCGATGGGGTCGTCGAGGTCCCAGTCGACGGTGGTCGCGCCGGTCAGTTCCGCCCTGCGGAGTCGGGCCGCCCGGTCGAGGGCGAACACCGACGTCCCGACGGTGTCGCGCCGGGCGATATCCGGCGAGACCAGCGTCGTCGGGTAGCCACGTCGGGAGAACGCTTCGACACACTCGGTCGCCCAGTCGTCCGCAAGCGGCGAGAAGACGGCGACCTGGGCCGTCGCCGGGAGCCTGGCGAGCACCGCCTGCAGGGTCTCGTCCCCGACGCCACCGTCGGTCGTCAGCGCGCTCGACTGCTGGATGGTCTCCCCGGATTCGGGGGTCGCGGCCGCCGCCCGGGCCGCTGCGGCGCCGACGCCGTCGAACAGCTGTGCGACCCGCGCGGCCGTGTGGTCGTCGGTGTCGTCGACCCAGGCCAGCCCGTCGGGTCCGAGCCCGCCGGGGACGTCCTCGTCGGCGAGTCCGACCGCGGCGACGCTGACGACGACGTTCGCGGCCGAGAGCGCGTCGAAGAGGCGTTCGGCGGCGTAGGCCGACAGCTCCGCCCCCGTCGGATAGCCCGGCTCGGGGGTCAGGCGGGCGGCCGGTCTGGCGTCGACGAGCAACACCGTGCGCACCGCCTGCTCCTCACGGTAGTCGATAGTCGTCAGCTCGCCCGTCTTGGCGTAGCGGCGCCAGTCCAGCCGGTTGACGGGGTCGCCGTGCTGGTAGCTGCGCGTCGAGTGGAACTCGATGCCGTCCCCGCCGCTGTCCGTCGGCAGCGTGCCCGCCCGCGGGAGCGTGGCGTCCGTCAGCGGCACCTCCGAGACCGTGTTGGCACAGGTGAGCGTCCCGTCACCGTCGGCCGCGAGTTCGACGGTCGCCTCGTCGCTGGCCGAGAGCGTCCGGATGCGGACCGCCGTCGGGCCGAACGTGTAGCTCCCCCGCTTTGCCATCACCGAGTACGTCACCGTCTCGCGCCCGCCCGCGGGCAGTGAGATACAGGCCCGCGGGGCGCCGTCGACGACCGCCAGTTCCTCGGGGACGCCGTCGATGAGACGCACGTCAGTCAGCGCCGCCGGCCCGGTGTTCTCGACGGCAAGTTCCACCTGTACCGCCTCGCCGGGCGTCGGCTCGCCGTCGACTACAGTACGAGAGACCGACAGGGAGGCGTCGGGCGGGACCCGCGAGAGCGAGCCGTAGACGATGTACGAGAGCGGGACAACGACGGCCGCCAGCAACAGCGTGTTCCCCCACAGGAACCCCACGCTGACAAGGGTCAGCGCCGCGGCGACGCCGCCGCGCCAGCGGTGGACGCGCCGTCCCATCAGCGCGCCTCCCGGCGGAGGTCGTCGATGGCGCTGACCGTCCGTTTCACCCGTCGCTCGCGCTCGCTCTCCGGGTCCAGCCAGAGCCGCAACCGGGCCACCAGCGGCTGCGCTCGCTCGGGTGAAAGCAGCGCCGCCGCGACGGTGTCGTCGGTCCACTCGCCGGCGGCGACGACCCGGTCGGCCCGTTCGCGGGATATCTCGGCCTCCAGCGCGTACGTCGTCACCGCGGTAGCCCGGAGCCGGTCGACCAGCGCGTCCATCGCCCCGGGCGCGTCGGCGACGGCCGACTCGTAGCGCTCGTCCAGGCCGGCGCCGGAAAGCGGCGTCTCCTCGGCAGTGACCGACTCCGGCGGCGTCTCGACGGCGCTGTCGAAGGTGGTCGTCCGCAACACGCCGTGGCCGACGTGCCACGCGGTCAGTAGCCCGACGACGCCGACCAGCGCACCGACCCAGAGCGGGTCCACCATCTCGGTCACCTGTCGAAGCGTCGGGAGCAGTCCGCCCAGGGCGTCCGGCACGAACACGAGCACGCCGGCGACGACGGTGCCCGCCAGACCCACCAGCCCGAACAACCCCAGCCTGAGACGACGGAGATTCACGCGGCGTCACCCCCGTCCTCGGCGCCAGCGTCGGGTTCGACGCTGCGCTCGATAGTCTCGATGGCGCGCTCGACGGCCGCGACGTGGTCGCCCGGGTCGTACTGCCCGTACTCGACGGCCCGGTAGGCCTCCCTGAGTGACCGGACGGCCTCGGCCGGGAGGTCGTCAACCGTGACGGCGTGGGCGGCGATTTCGCCCGGCGTCGCGGTGTCGGTCCGGCGCAGCGAGACGTGCTCGACGAGGCGCCCCCACGCGGCGCGGATGGTGGTCCGGTCGTCTGCGGGGTCGGGCTCGTCGATACGCGGGTCGGCGTTTCGTGCGGCGGTCGCCGCTGCGTCGGCCGACGACCTCGCCGTCGCGACCCACGCTACAGCCCAGGCCCGGAGCGCCGCCCACAGCTCCGCGACCGTCCGCCGACGGGCGATACCGGCCCGCAGCGCCGCGACGGTCAGCACGATGCGGGCCCGGAGCCGGTCGAGTGCGCTATCGAGGGCGGCGACCAGCCACAGCAGACCGTTGACGGCGAGCTGGGTCGCCCGTCGGAGCCACCCCGCGACGGTGGCCCGGGAGACGCCACGGCGGTGGAGGAGATACCCCGCGCCGACAGCGAGGGCGAGCGCTCCCACGAGGACGCCGGCGAGGTTGACGAAGAGACCGCCGACGACGGCCTCGCCGACCTGGCCGTACTGCCGGACGGTGACGGTTGCGCTCCCCGCGAACGGAAGCGTCAGGCGCGCGGTGCCGTTGCCGTCCGTCTCGGCGACCGCCTCGCCGTCGAGAGCGACCGTCGTGTTCGGGACCGGGTCGCCGCCGGTGGTGACCGTCACGGCGAGTCCGGTGCCCGGCAGCGCGAGCGGGAGGGTCGGGCCGGTCTCGACGCTGAGTCCGTCGAGGGTCACCGTCCGCGTCCCGTTGACGGCGTCACGCGAGACGCCGATGGTGTAGTTCCCCGGCGCCGCCGGCAGCGAGACGGTCGCAGTGCCGCTGTCGTCGGTCGTCGCGACCCGCTCGCCGTCGATAGTCACCGCCGCCGACCGCACCGGGACGCCGTCGATGGTCGCGGCCAGGGTGACGGTCTCCCCGGTGCGGACCGGGCCCGAGAGCGACACCGAGACGTTGGTGTTCACGGTGAAGTTCTCGTTGGACACCTGCGCGGGGGGCGGGGCCGAAACCGCGAACAGTCGGTCACCGCGAGACCGTGGCGGCGCCGACAGCGACTGCTGGGCCCCCGACTCGAGCGTGATGGTCAGCTGGTCCTCGTAGGGGACTCGACCGACGACGGTGCCCCCCTCGTCCGTCGTGCCGATCGGGTCGCCGTTGAACGACACCTGCACGCCGGCCGCCGGTTCCCCGTCGCGGGTCACCGTGACCTCGACTACGGCCCCGGCCGTCGCCGAGCGGTTCAGCGAGACGTTGTAGCTGTCGGTCCGTGTGTCGTTTACCGTCTCGTCGTCCGACTCGTCGTCGGTGTCGCCATCGCTCGTCCCGTCCCCGGTCCCGTCGCTCGTCCCGTCCCCGGTCCCGTCGCTCGTCCCGTCGTCGGTCCCGTCGCTCGTCCCGTCACTGGTATCGCCGTCTCCCGTCCCGTCACCACTCGTCCCGTCGCCGGTATCTCCATCGCCCGTCCCGTCGCTGATATCCCCATCACCTGTCTGCCCACTGGTGTCGCCATCGCTCGTCCCGTCACCGCTCGTCCGGTTCCCGATTTCACCACCACTCGTCTGTCCGCTGGTGTCGCCGTCGCCAGTCCGGTTCCCGGCCTCGTCACTGCTTGCCTGTCCCTCGGTTCCGTTCCCGCTCCCGGCGGCGTCGTCCGGCAACGGGGTCGGCGTGGCCCCGGAGCGCTGGCTGGAGCGGTCCGACAAGTCACCGGGCGTCAGCCGCCCCTCGCCCGGCGTCACGTTCTGGTCGCCGGACCCTGATTCGGCCCCAGCCCCGTCAGACGACCCGCCAAAGGGCACACTCTCGGAGCCGACCGACTCGACCCCACCGGCGAGCGACAGCGTGGGCAACGCCGCCGCCGCAAAGACCACCGCGAGAATACAGACGAGAGCGAGACCCGCCCGGAGGGGTTCTCGCTCGGGAGAAACGTCGTCGAAAGGGTCAGTTCCTGACATACAGATGACGGACAGTCTCGCCTGAACCTGAACTATCCAGGTTAATAAACCTACGGTCGGAATCGGCGGCCGTCTGGCAAATTCTGCGACCCAAAGCCCGCTCTCGGTGTCCCGCACCGCAAACCCCTTTCGACCGCCGGGGCTACTGCTCATCCATGACTGAGTCCGAAGCGACGGTCCAGTGCTGGCTGGTCGAGCGGTCGAGTTTCGGCGACGAGCGGATGGTGACGCTCGTCTACGCGACCACCGACGGCGAGCGACAGCTCACGAAGCAACTGTCGACGAACCTCCTGATGCGGACCGCGGTAACGGCCGCGAAAGACGTCGAGCCGGAACGGCTGACGCCGGTCGAGGAGCCGGAGACCCGCGAGCGCTACGCGACGGAAGCCCAGCGGATGGCTGACACGCACGACCCCAATGATGAAGTGTGACAGTGGCGACTAATATGAAAGACTATACCTGAGGCTGGAGCAATCGTCGCATATGACTGCCATCGAACTGAACGGCCTCCGCAAGGAGTACGCCGACGTCGTCGCCCTGGACGGCGTCGACCTCACCGTCGAAGAGGGTGAGGTCTTTGGCTTTCTCGGTCCGAACGGCGCCGGGAAGTCGACCACCATCAACATCCTCCTCGATTTCGTCCGGCCTACCTCCGGGTCGGCCACGGTCCTGGGTCACGACGTCCACGAAGAATCAGAGGCCATCCGCGAGCGCATCGGCGTGCTCCCGGAGGGGTACGAGGTGTACGAGCGCCTGACGGGCCGGGAACACCTGGAGTTCGTCATCGAGTCGAAAGACGCCGACGACGACCCGGAGGAGCTGCTCGAACGCGTCGGCGTCGCCGACGCCATCGACCGCCGGGCCGGCGGCTACTCCAAGGGGATGAAACAGCGCCTCGTCCTGGCGATGGCACTGGTCGGCGAGCCCGACCTCCTCATCCTCGACGAGCCGACCACCGGGCTGGACCCGAACGGCGCCCGCGAGATGCGCGAAATCATCCGCGAGGAGAGCGACCGCGGCGCGACCGTCTTCTTCTCCTCGCACATCCTCAGCCAGGTCGAGGCCGTCTGTGACACCGTCGGCATCCTGCAAGAGGGCCAGGTCATCGCGAAGGACACCGTCGAGGGGCTGCGCGACGCACAGGGCGACATGACGATGGTCGTCACCGTCGGCGACACCGCCGGTATCGACGGGGCGCTCGACGAGATTCGCGCCCTCTCGTCGGTGTCGGGCGCGCAGCTGGACACCGACCGCGTGACCGTCAGCTGCGAGCGCGACGCGAAGATGTCCGTCCTCAACGCCTTCGAGGACAACGGCATCCCCGTCGAGGACTTCGAGACCCAGGAGGCCTCGCTCGAGGACCTCTTCAGCAGCTACACCGAACAGGAGGTGACAGCATGAGCACACAGCAAGGGGGACTCGCTGGGCTCGACCAGACGCTCCGACACACCTTCGGCTGGTACACCGTCTCGAAAAAGGAGTTCAAGGACGCTGTCCGCTCGAAGGGGCTGTGGATACTGGGGGCCTTTTTCACGCTGGTGTTCGTCCTCCCCGTCGCGCGGGTGTGGTGGACTAACGCCGCGGAGGGAGAGGGCCAGCTCGCACAGCTGGTCCAGGAGCAGGGGATGCAGGCGCTGCTCTCTCAGGTCTACCTGAACCGGGTGACGATACTGCTGCCCATCATCGCCATCTTCGTCGGCTACGCCGCCATCTCCAAGGAACGGACGACCGGGTCGCTGAAGCTACTGTTATCGCTGCCCAACTCCCGGCGTGACGTCCTCATCGGGAAGGTAATCGGTCGGTGTGCCGTCCTCGGCGTGCCGCTGGTCGCCTCGCTCGTCTTCACCGCGTTCTTCATCATGCTCTCGAGCATCGAGTTCAAGCCCGAGCTGTTCGCGCTGTTCTCGCTGTTCTCGGTGCTGTACGCGCTCGTCTTCGTCGCCATAACGGTCTCTATCTCGGGGGCGTTCTCCAAGAGCAGCTTCTCCGGCATCGCGAACTTCGTCGTCTACATGTACACCACGTTCGCGTGGAACCTCTCGGTGAACAGTTTCGCCGACATCCTCACGAACGGCATCGACATCGGGGGCATCGACACCGGCCCGCTCATCGGCGGCACCCTGCGCTGGAACCTCGTCCTGTTCCTGAAGATAGCCAACCCCAACCAGGCCTACAAGACGCTGGTCAACTCGATGCTGAACACCGGCGACTCCCCGGTGCTTTCCGCCCGCCTCGATATGTTCGGTCGGGGTGCCGACACCAGAACGGTCTGTACCGACGTCCTCAACGGAAACGTCGAGACCGTCCAGACCATCTTCGGCGAGCAGGTCACCTGTACGGCCAGCTCGGGTGGCGTGCCGTTCTACTTCTCCGACCCCGTCGTCTTCGTGGCGATGATATCGTGGTTCGGCATCGCGGCCGCCCTCAGCTACTACACGTTCAACGTCGTCGACCTGTAATCGACGTTTCTGTTTTTGTCACGTGGATTTCTGACAGCAAGAACCCTCCCGCAGTACGGACTCTGAACGACACCGCCAACAGCCAGAAAGCCCCGGCTGGCTAAACTCGGGGGACTCGTTGCGGTTCTCAGTCGCTCCGCTCCTTGCGGTCCTTACGTCGTCCGCCTTCGTTTAGCCAGCCGCCCCTTTCAGTCCCGCCCGTAGCCGGTTGGGCAGCCGGCATGGGTGGGACTGAAAGGGGCCGCGTTCTGGCCGAACCCGGACGACGCAAGCACTGGACCGAACGCAGTGAGGGAAGCGCGTCGTTCGAGAGAGCGGAGCTCTCTCGTGATCACGAAAGACCTGCGGTCTTTCGGATGACAGCGAGTCCTGGGAGTCCAGAACGCGGGGGCTTTCTGGCTCTCAAGACTAGTCACGGCTACGAAAATCCCGATACTCCCCGCAGTCCCTAGAGCACACCTTTCGATTCGAGCAGGTCAACGAAGTCGTCTTCCGAGAGCTCCGGAACGTCGTTTTCCTCGGCGTCCTCGCGTTTTCGCTGGCCGGCGTTCTCGCCGACGACCAGATAGTCCGTGTTACCGGAGACGCTGGAGGTCGCCGACCCGCCGGCTCGCTCGACGAGGTCCTGGGCGTCGCCGCGGGTGTACTCGTCGAGTGAACCGGTAAAGACGAAGGTCAGCCCCGCGAGAGCCTCGCCGGTCGACTGGTCGGCGTCCTGCGGGTCGACGTGCTCGAGCAGGCGGGAAAGCACTTCGCGGTTCCCCTCGCCCCGGAAGAAATCGACGATGCTGCGGGCGACGACGGGACCGACGTCAGGGACCGACTCGAACGTCTCGAACGCCGCCCGGCCATCGTCTTCGCCGACGACCTCGCCGAGTGTCACCTGGCCGTCGGCCGGTTCGTCGTCGCCCTCGGCGGCGTCGCGGATGGCCTCGAAGCTCCCGAACTCCTGTGCGAGATTGCGTGCGGTGACGCCGCCGACCTGCGGGATGCCAAGCGCCGTGAGGAAGTCATCGAGCGCGGGCTCGCGGGCGGCGTCGAGCTCGTCGACGAGGTTCTGGGCACTCGTCTCGCCCCACCCCTCCAGGTCGGCCAGCTCCTCGACCGACAGTTCGTAGAGGTCCGCGGCGTTCTCGACGAGCCCCGCATCGAGTAGCTGTTCGACGGCTTTCTCGCCCAGCCCCTCGATATCGAGCCCGTCGCGGCTGGCGTAGTGCTCGATGGAGCGTTCCCGCTGGGCGGGACAGGTGAGCCCGCCGGTACAGAACGCCATGGGCCCGTCGCGTTCGACCTGACTCCCGCAGGCCGGACAGGTGTCGGGGAACTCGAAGTGGCCGTCCCCGTTGCCCTCGACGACCTCGACCACGTCCGGAATCACGTCGCCGGCGCGCTTGATGCGGACGCGGTCGCCCAGCCCGACGCCCAGCTCCTCGATGAGCGAGGGGTTGTGCAGCGAGGCCCGCGTCACGGTGACGCCGCCGACCTCGACCGGGTCCATCAGCGCCACCGGGGTCAGCCGCCCGGTCCGGCCCACCTGGACGACGATATCGCGGACGGTGGTCTCCTCCTTCCGGGCGGGGAACTTGTAGGCAAAGGCCCAGCGGGGCGCACGGCTCGTCGCGCCCAGCAGGTCGCAGGCGTCGCCGTCGTTGACCTTCAGGACGACGCCGTCTATCTCGTAGTCGAGGTCGTCGCGGGCCGCCAGCTGTTCGTCGCGGTAGTCGATGGCGGCGTCGATGTCCTCGACCAGGTCGTCCCGGTCACAGACCCGCAGGCCCCACTCGGGCAGCTGTTCGTGGATGCCCGCGTGACTCTCGAAGTCGACGCTCGCATCGAGCACGCCGAAAAAGAAGACGGCGAGTGGCCGCTCGGCCGTAATCGTCGGGTCTAGCTGTCGGAGCGTGCCGGCGGCGGCGTTGCGCGGGTTCGCGAAGGGGTCCTCGCCCGACTCGACGCGCTCGCGGTTGTACGCGGTGAAGGCCTCCCGTGGCATGTACACCTCGCCGCGCACGGCGAGGAAGTCGGGGTAGTCCCCGCGCAGGCGCTGGGGGACGCTGCCGATGGTCCGGACGTTCTCGGTCACGTCCTCGCCGACCTCGCCGTCGCCACGGGTCGCCGCCCGGACGTACTCGCCGTCCTCGTAGACGACCTCGACGGAGAGCCCGTCGAATTTGGGCTCACAGAAGTAGTCGATATCGCCGTCGTAGTCGGCGAGCCCCCGCTGGACCCGCTCGTCGAACTCGCGGACCGCCTCGACCTCACCGCCCTGGTCGATGGACCCCATCGGCGCGACGTGTTCGACCTCGCCGAGTTCGTCCAGCGGTTCGCCGCCGACGCGCTGTGTGGGGCTCCCGTCGGTGTCGAGGTCGAACTCGTCTTCGAGGTCCTGTAGCCGGGCAAAGAGGGCGTCGTAGGCCCGGTCGCCGATGACCGGGTCCGCCTCGACGTAGTATCGGTAGTCGTGGTAGCGAATCGCCTCCCGGAGCCGGTCGGCCTGCTCGCGGGCCTCGTCGGCTGTGAGCTCGTCGACCGGCGAAAAGTCCGTCTCTGGGTCCGAGACGTAGGGGTTGTCCGGCGGGGTCTGCGCGGCCGTTGTCATGGACCCGGCTTGTGGCGAGTTCGTATAGAAACCGTCGGTTAGCCGATCGCGTCGGCCCGGCCTACAGGTCCGCGACCTCTTCGATGGCGTCGGTGAGCTCCTCGATGGACTCGACGGTGTGTTCGCCCATGTGGCCGATGCGGAACGTCTGCTCGCCCAGCTGGGAGCCGTAGCCGTTCGAGAACACCATGTCGTACTCCTCGGAGACCTCTTCGATGGTCTCGGCGACGTCGATACCCTGCGTGTTCTCGATGCAGGCGACGGTCTGGGACTCGTAGCCGTCCTCGGGGAACATCGCGAAGTGTTCGTCGGCCCACTCGTGGACGTACTCCATCATCTCCCGGTGGCGCTGGTCGCGGCCCTCGTGGCCTTCCTCCAGCATGTACTTCATCTGTTTGCGGTAGGCCAGCATGACCGGAATCGCGGGCGTGGAGTGGGTCTGGCCCTTCCGGTCGTAGTAGTCCAGACAGCGCTGGAAGCCGCCGTACCACGACGCCTCGTCCTTCTGCAGTTCGCGCTCGTAGGCCTCGTCGCTGACGACACAGATGGCCAGACCGGGCGGCATGGCGAAGGCCTTCTGGGTCGAGGCGAAGATGACGTCGATACCGTGTTCGTCGATATCGACGTAGTCGCCGCCGAGACAGGACACCGCGTCGACGACGAAGTAGGTGTCGGGGTACTCGTCGACGACGTCGCCTATCTCCTCGACGGGATTGCGCACGCCGGTGGAGCTCTCGTTCATCACGCAGGCGACGACGTCGTAGTGTTTGTCGCTCTCTTCGAGTTCCTCGCGGATGTCCTCGGGTTTGACCGCGTCGCCCCAGTCGTATTCGAGGCGGTCGACGTCCTTGCCGAGCCGTTCGGCGACGTTGGCGTGGCGCTCGCTGAAGCTGCCACAGGTCGGGACGAGGATGTTCTCGTCGACGAGGTTGAGCGTCGAGGCCTCCCAGAACTCGGTCCCGGAGGCGGTGAGGATGATGACCTCGTTGTCGGTGCCGAGGAACTCCTTGGTGTCCTCGACGATGGTCGTATAGAGGTCGGTCATCCGGTCCATCCGGTGGCCGAACATCGGCTGGGCCATCTCGTCGATGACGTCCTCGCGCACCTCTGTCGGGCCGGGGATGTACAGCGTCTTCTCGGGGTAATCGCCTGTGTATTCCTGTTTCTTGGTCACGGGAGCCACCTTGATAGCGGCAGTTTCGCGCGGGGCGGCATGGTAGTTTTGATACGGCGCTGGCGGTGGCCGGGTCGGACGAGGTGGAAGCCGTCGCCGGGATGACCACGGCACATCACCGAGAAGCCGACCGTCGCATACTGTTCCAGCAAACAGTATCAGTCGATAGCGCGGGCGATAGACGACACCACGATGGCGTAGGCCAGCGCCGCTACGAGTCCGCCAACGGAGAAGCCGCCGGTGCCGGGCACCACGAGCGAGAGTGTCCAGAGGACCAGGGGGGCCACGGCGAGCGCGAGACCGCCCTTCGAGGCCGCCTCGCGCAGCGAGGCCTGTATGGCGGCGTAGATGCCCGAGCCGACGGCAGCAGCGGCGTAGAACAGCAGCATATTCGGCGGGGTTGCGAAGGGGAGTGTCACCAGCCCGACGATGGCGACGAGGAAGCCGACTGTCGTGGCGTCGCTGCTGCCACCGTCGACCGACTCCTCGTAGTCGGCTTTCTCGGTGGCGCGGTCCTGGACAGGCCGCCCGCTGTCGGCGTCCACCGCTGTCGGGAAGTCCTCGCCGCAGTGCATACACCACGTGGCCGTCGAGCTGACCTTCCCGGCACACGCCGGACAGCGGGGGTCAGTGCGCATACAGGGTAGTTCGGTTGGGCGCTGTGTTAGCCGTTGGGGTCGGGGCTACATTCATAACCGAAGGCCAGACAAACAAGGGTATGAGCTGGGTCGGACAGGCGAAGAGTCTCCTCCACAACAACGAGTCGATACGCGAGGAGGTCAGAATCGGGTCAGGTGGCGTGGTCGTAACCAACCAGCGGCTACTCGTGTTCACCCCGGAACAGCCGGGCGCGAACTTCCGGCAGGTCGACCGGCCGAACGTGGAGTCGGTCGAGCGCCGCACCAGCGGCGACAGGAAGTTCCTCATGCCGGGTCTGAAAGCCGGCATCGTGGGTCTGGTGATGGTTGCGTTCGGATACGCGTTCAACTTCGACAGCTTCGCCGAGAGTATCTCCCTGGATAGCGGAGCCGGGGCCGCCGGTGCCGTCGGTATCGGGGGGATACTGGGGACGATACAGACAGCCATCGAACTGTTCGCGCTGCTCGACGATTTGCTCCGCATCGTCGGCGGCCTGGCGCTGGCGTTCAGCGCCGTCGCGCTGGGCGTCTACGTCTGGAGTCGAGAGAACCGGCTGGTCGTCTCGGTCGCTGGCGAGGGCGATATCGAACTGGCAGCGGACGAAAACATAGACGACACACTCCTCGACCAGCTGCGGACGGCAGTCGAGTCCGACGGGCCAGCGCCGGCGGCCCCGCCGAGCAACTTCGGCGAGGCGTCCGCCGAGTCTGAGACCGACGACCCGCTCGGTGACGACCTGGACATCGATGACGGGGCGGGCCAGGGCGCCGGTGAGCCACTCGACCCGGAACCGGCGTCCTCGGCGTCGGTCGACGGTGCAGTCGAGGGCAGTGACCCGCCCGAGCCGTCCCCCGTCGACGAGGGCGGAGTCGAGAACGTGCTCGACGCGATGGACGACACCGAGAGCGAGGGGACGACCGACGACGGCGAGCTCGACCTGACGGAATCCAAGGACAGCTGAGACGGGTTCTCGTAGATTGGTTCCGGGTACGTCACGACACCAATCCGTCTGCACGCGCTGTCGTGACGTTCAACACTGGCGAGCGCCTACCGACGCCCGATGGACGCAGACGGCGTGCGCCGGCGGGCCACCGAGTTACCTGACGAGCCGGGCGTCTACCAGTTCGAAGACGACGACGGCCGGGTCCTCTACGTCGGGAAGGCCGTCTCGCTGCGCGAGCGGGTCCGCTCGTACAGCGACCCCCGCAGCCGGCGCATCGCCAGGATGGTCCAGCGGGCGGCGGTGCTCGATTTCGCCGTCACGGAGACGGAGACGCAGGCGCTGTTGCTCGAAGCCAATCTGATAAAACGCCACCGGCCACCCTACAACGTCCGGCTGAAAGACGACAAGTCCTACCCGCTGGTCCAGCTGACCGACCACGCCGTCCCGCGCATCGAGGTGACCCGCGACCCCGACGACGGCGCGACGGTGTACGGTCCCTTCACCGACAAGGGGCGGGTCGAGACGGTCGTGAAGGCGCTGCGGGAGACCTACGGGTTGCGTGGCTGTTCGGACCACAAATACGCGAACCGCGAGCGGCCCTGTCTCGACTACGAGATGGGTATCTGCACCGCGCCCTGTACGGGCGAAATCACGGAGTCGGCGTACGCCGCCGACGCCGAGAGCGCGAAGCGCTTCTTCGAGGGCGAGGTCGGCGTGCTCGCGGACCCGCTCCGTCGAGCGATGGAGCAGGCCTCCCAGGACCAGGAGTTCGAGCGGGCCGCGAACCTGCGGGACAAGCTGGGGGCCGTCGAGGCGCTCCACGGTGAGGGCGACACCGCCGTCAGCGACGCCGGGAGCGGGGCCACGACGGACGTACTCGGCGCCGTCATCGAGGGCGACCGGGCCGTCGTCGCGCGGCTCCACGCCGAGGGCGGGAAGCTCGTCGAACGGGACCGCTACACGCTCGACGCCCCCGACGGCGAGGGGCCGGCCGGCGTCTACCGGGCCTTCATCCCGCAGTACTACGCCGAGCGACAGCTCCCGAGCAGGATTCTCTGTTCCGAGGACCCCGCCGACCCGGAGATAGAGCGGTGGCTCGAGACGGAGGGTGTCGACCTGCGGGTGCCCGGCGCCGGTCGGGAGGCGACGCTGGTCGACCTCGCGCTGAAGAACGCCCAGCAACGCGGCGGGCGCGACGACGGCGTCGGGGCGCTGGCCGACGCCCTGGGCATCGCTCGGCCGGAACGCATCGAGGGGTTCGACGTGAGCCACGCCCAGGGCAAGAGTGCGGTCGGCTCGAACGTCCTCGCGGTCTCCGGTGACCCGGACACGAGCGGCTACCGGCGCAAGAAGCTCACCGAGCGCAACGACGACTACGCCAATATGCGCGAACTCGTCCGCTGGCGGGCCGAACGCGCACTCGAGGGTCGGGACGACCGGCCCGACCCCGACCTGTTGCTCATCGACGGCGGCGACGGGCAACTCGGGGCCGCCCGGGACGCGCTGGCCGAGACCGGCTGGGACGTACCCGCCATCGCGCTGGCGAAAGACGAGGAACTCGTCATCACGCCCGAACGGGTGTACGACTGGGACGACGACGCCCCACACCTGCATCTCCTCCAGCGCGTCCGCGACGAGGCCCACCGCTTTGCCGTCCAGTACCACCAGACGCTGCGCGACGAGGTGTCGACGCCGCTGGACGACCTCCCCGGCATCGGCCCGGAGACGCGCAAGGCCCTGCTCCGGCGGTTCGGCAGCGTCGAGCGCATCCGCGCGGCCGAGCCCGAGGAGCTGACTGCAGTCGACGGCGTCGGCGCGGCCACGGCGGAGACGATTCAGACGCGGCTCTGATTCCGTCGCGGGTAGTGGTCCCGAACCCGATTAGGGCCATCTGAGCCACTCTAACACCCGATATGAGTGCTTCTGACGGTGTCGTCAGCTACCCGGGACGTTGCTGCCATAAATCGTATGCCGCGATATCAAATCGGCTACGAACGGCATACAGCGTGTGCTGTCGGGGCCAGGCTCCGCCGGGCAGACGGTGTGTCACTCCGAACCGAACGTGAGCGAGGCCAAGATGAGGAGAAGGCCACAGGAGACGAGCGCCCCCTGAACGAGCGCCGCCGACAGGAGCGAGGTCCCGAACAGGCGGTAGATGAGCCCCTCACAGATAGCGCCGACACCGATGAGCACGAAGCCGAAAGCGACGTATCGCATCGGCTCGCGACCGCTGCGGCGGTAGCCGTGGTAGGCCAGGCCGGCGACGAGCAGACTGAGCAGGAGCGGTATCAGTTTGACGGCGAGAACGGAGAGTTCGATCATGTGCTGTCCCTGATGTCCGTCCACAGCGAGGTGAAGTTGTCAGCGAGTTCGTCGCGAGTTCCGACCGAGACGTCGAAATCGCCGTCGGACAGCTCCAGATGGAGCTCTTCCAGCGTCGTCTCGAACACGCGACGGTGTGACCCGTCGTCGGCGACAGTCGAGTGCTCGTCGACGAGCCCGTTGTCCTGCAGGGTCGAGATACGGCGGTAGATAGTCGCCAGCGAGGCATCACAGATGCTGCTGAGGTCCTTCGCCGTTCGGGGCTGCTGGTCGGCCGCCAACAGAATCTGGCGCGCGTAGTCGTCGGCGAGGAGCTGGAAGATAGCCCCCGGTGTCGTCTCACCACCGCTGTCCATACGTCCACAGGTGCTGCCAGACCCACTAAAATGGGCGCCCTTCGGCGTGTTTGCCGAGCCTGCAAAACGGCGGTCGACTTTACTGTCCTCGGCCCGACAGGCGAGCGTATGGCGCGTTCCCGACTGCGGCTGGCGAAGGCGGTCGCTGTCAGTATCGGCTCGGTCGCGCTCTTTGCGGTCGTCACCGGACTGCTCCCGAACTCCCTCTACGTCCGGATGGTCCCGCGGACGGGGCTGGACTACCTGTTTCTCCTGCTGACTGGCGGCTTTCTGGGCCTGTACACGTACCAGCGGTCCCCGAGAAGACGGGGTGACGATACGACGGCGGCAACAGGCACTGTGGTGGGCGTTCTCGCCTTCGGCTGCCCCGTCTGTAACGCCGTCTTGCTCGCGCTCTTTAGCAGTTCCGCGCTGATGACCTACGTCGACCCGCTCCGCCCGCTGCTTGGCGCTGTCAGTGTGGCCCTCTTTGCCGGCCTGCTGTACAACCGCTCCCAGCGCGCCTGCGAGAGCTGTGTCGACACCGGGGCATCGAGTTCGAGGGCGGAGTGATGCCCGAAAACACGACGGACGAATCCGACCGCTCGATGAGCCGGTGGTCGCTCCTCGGTCTTGGCGCCACTGTGAGCCTCTGCTGTCTGTTCGCGGCCCCGACCGCGAGCAGCGCCGCGGTCGCGGGCAGCACCGCAGCGGCGGCGGGCGGCGGCGTCGTTCGCGTGGTCGTCACCGGGCTGACCGTCGCCGTCGTCGGTGCTGTGTTGCGGTACCGAACGGGACCGTGTGACTGTTCTGACTGAGACGGCTGCCCCTGACAGCGTTCACTCCGTACCGGCCCGGGGCGTGACGGTACACTGCCGGGGGTCACCGAGCCGGGAGAGATAGCCCAGGAGCAAGCATAGTCCGGCCAGACGGAGGAGATTGCCCTGGAACGGCAGCGTCGCGAGCGCGCCGGCGAAGCCGAGCAGCCCGAGGACGCCCGCCCCGCAACTCGCACAGCCGGAGGCGAGCAGGCCGGGTACGACCGATGAGAGCCCACCGACGCCGGTTCGGCCGATGACACGAGCGCGGCCGACGGCGGCCGTGAGCGCCACGCCCGTCGTGACGGCGTATGCGACGACCAGACTCAGGCCGAGCGCGCCGGTCGTCCGATACATGTTCCCCGTCAGCGCCACGATGGCCTCGTCGAGATAGCCCACATCAGCGCCGAGCAGTTGCATCGAGTAGGTCGGGAACGTACTCAGAGTCAACAGACAGTAGGTCCCGACCGCGACGAGCCCCGCCGCGAACGTCTGTCGGAGTGTGGTGAGAGGGTACGCGAACGCCGCCAGCAGCCGCGAGACGTGGTCGTTCATGCGTTCCGAACGTCTGCTATCTTCGCTTCGAACTGTTCGTACGGCTGTGCGCCGACGAGCCGGCCGTCGCTGCCGGTGTCCCGGTTGTAGAAGATAAACGCCGGGGAGCCCTGAAGCCCGAGCTGTCGGGCCCTGTCGACGTCCGTCGCGATCGACGACTCGATCTCCCCGCGGTTGTTCTGCATACAGCTGTCGACGGCGTCCGCATCGACGCCGTCGACGCCCCGCGTGATATCGAGGAGGCTGTCCCTGCTGGCCCAGCCCGACCCCTTCTCTCCTTGCGCGTCGAACACCGCCGAGTGCCAGTCGCGGTACCGGTCCGGGGTCGACTCCCGGACCTGTCGCCAGACACAGCGGTCCATCACCGCGGCGGTGAGCGAGTCCTGACTGAGATACGGGTACTGGATGTACACGAGGCGGACGGTCCCTGTCTCGATATGGTTCTCGACGAGTTTCGGGAGCGTCTCGGTCTCGAACCGCTGACAGAACGGACACTGGTAGTCGCTCCAGTAGTACATATCGAGCGTCGCGTCCGTGCTGCCCAGGATTGGGTGCCCGGCGAGGTCGATATCGAAGCCAGTCGTCCCGGAACGCCGGTGAACGGACGGGCCGTCCGACGACGGAGACGACGGCGAGGACTGCGAAGTCGGTTCCGAGCCCAGCTGTGAGCCGGCGTAGACGACCCCACCACCAGCGGCGAACGTACCGACACTGGCGAGTACGGCACGGCGCGTGGAAACCGAATTTGGTCGGTTCATATCTCGGAGTCGACGCCTGAAACATAAATGGAGTCCGACGATTTGCTGAGTCTGTGAATCGGTACGGCCGGAAGAGCGGACGACGATTCCGGAGCGGTGCCACCGCCGTCTGGTTACCAGGTAGTATGCGACAGCATGGTCTACCAACGGGTGTGCTTAGGTGCGTTACGGCGCAAATCTACTCGTGAAGACCGTGCCAAGACCAGAGAAAGAACCGAAGTTGGGTCACGCGCTGGAAGCGCTCTCGAATCGCTACCGCCGGGAGCTGTTGCTGGCACTTCTGGCCGAGAATCCACAGGACGACGACGACCGCGACCCGCTGGATATCATCGACCCGCCGGCGGAACCGGAGGTGCTCGAAACCGAACTGTTCCACAAACACCTCCCGAAACTCGAGGATATGGGATACATCGAGTGGGACCGGGACACCGGGCAGATATCGACGGGGCCGAACTGGGCGGACATCGCGCCGGTCGTCGAACTCATCGCCAACCATCGGGACGAGCTGCCCGAAGACTGGGTCTAGCGGAGGAACTGTCCGAAAACTGGGGTCAAACGGGTCACGTCTCCGGCGAGCCGAACTCCTCTTGCTCTTCCATCGCCGCCACCAGCGAATTATCCACGAGCGCCACGATAGCGCGCCGCAGCCGCTCGGTCACCGCCTGGTCGGAGATGCCGAACTCGTCGGCCAGGTCCTGGGTGGATATCTCCCGTGGCAGCGAGTAGTAGCCGCCCTGCACCGCCCGAACCAGCGTGTCCCGCTGGCGCTGTGTCAGGCCGTAGAACGGGCCGCTCTCGGGGCGGGTCGGATTGTAGATACGACCGACTTCCAGAGAGATGTTCGCCTCCGAACAGTACTCCTTGAAATCGCTCAGCGACTCGTGCGAGCGGAATCGGAGCTCGAACTCCCAGGTGTCCGGACCGCCCGTGGCACCGAGCAGATGTGCCCTCGTCTCTTCGATGCCAGTAAACAGGCGGTCCTGGGAGACGTCCCAGTCGAGCGCGAACAGCGTCCGGTCCTTGTGCGAGCTAACCGCCTGGATATCCGCCACGGTGGGGTGGCGCTGGACCGCCTCCCTGAACGCCTGGCTCTCCTCGGTGCCGTGGATAGTGAAGAACGGCACGGCCTGCTCCCCGAGCGGGACCAGATTCTCGAGGACGATGCTCCGACCGCCAGATACATCTAGAATCTGTCCCAGTTCAAAGGCGTCAGCGGGGACACGCAGATGCGCGATAACGCTCATTTCGTATTGCTTTGCCTGTTACGGGTAAATATAGGTGGCATGGTTGACCAACCTAGGAATTTTGCATGGTGTGCCATGCTCAAACGCGAGTCTGTAGGTATGAACGACGAGTGAAAATCGGCAGTCACTATCACGAGCCCCGACCAGTTCGTGGCCGCCCTCGCCGCCATCGTCGAACCGGCGGTCGACGTTCGCGGCGCCTGAGAGTTCCGGACCCGTGGCTCGACCCACGGCTGGGAAGTCAACGTGGTCGAGCTGGCCAAACGCCCCGACGGCGGGGACAGCTAGAGCGCTCGTGACCCAGCCGACCCAAGCGATTTTTCCGCCCCACACGTAGCCATTGGCATGGCAATCGGGCGACGGCTCGTGCTGGGGGTGCTGGGACTCGCCACGCTCGCCACCTATCTCCTCGCCGGCGTGGTCGGCTACCGGCTGCTCAGCCTGCTGTGGGCCCAGCGACCGTCGCCGGCGGTCGTCGTCGCCATCGTGGTGGGCACGGCGGTTCTCTTTGGCGTCCTCAGCTACTGGACCGGAACGGCACGGCTCAAGCGGTCCCTCGACGCGGTGGTCCTCCCGCGGTCGCGAGCGCCGGCGCTGTACCGGCGATACGACCGGCTGACCGACCGAATGCGGGCCGGGGAGCCGTCGCTACTGGTGGCGCGTCTGCCGGTGCCCAACGCCTTCGCCGTCGGTGGGCCAAGCGGTGCTATCGTCGTCGACCGGCGGCTCTTTGCCCTGCTGTCGCTCGACGAGATGGAGACGCTGCTGGCACACGAACTCGCACATTTCGAGCGCCGTGACGCTCTGGTCCAGACGCTGGGCTATAGCCTCACCCAGAGCGTCGTCGGCGTCGTCGGCATCGTCCTCTTTCCGGTCGTCGTGCTCACCGGCGGCGTCGCGCGAGGGGTCGCCCTGCTGCGTGGCGAGCCGGAGTCGTGGTCGCAGTCGTGGCTCGGGCGGACCCACCGCGGCGCGCTGGGCGTCGTCGCGATGGTGGGCTTTGCCGTGACGCTGCTCGTCCTGTCGTACTCCCGACGGCGCGAGTGGGCCGCGGACGACCGGGCCGCGACGATGACGGGCAACCCGCTGGCGCTGGCCCGGGCGCTGCGGAAGATAGAGCGCGCCTCGACGCCGGACCTGGGCCCGCTGACGCCGCTGTACGTCCACGGCACGGAGGAGAGTCCACTCTCGCGACTGCTGTCGACGCACCCGCCGATGGACGCTCGTATCGAGCGGCTCAGCGAGCGAGCGCGACAGCGCGTCTAGGTGTCGAGCAGCGACGCCAGCGTCCGGCGCAACTCCCCGGTCGTCGGGCTCTGGGGGACCTGTGCGAGCAGGTCCTCTCGCAACGCCGACAGCGCCCCGTCGACGCCGAGGGTCCCCAGCCGGTGACCGTGTTTCAGCGCGATACGTGGCGAGACGTCGAAAAGGAGGTCCTGCTTGCCGATAGTCGAGTGGGTGATGACCAGCGCCTCGACCGCGCTGTCGACGAAGGTCGACCGCTCCCCGTCGGTCCCGACGCCGTCGAGCGCGGCCGAGAGGAGCCCTTCGAGGCGGTCGGTCCGCTCGGAGAGCGCGGGCGGCGCCGCGAGCGTCGTCGTGCCGTGGGGGTGTTCGGGGGTCATGCTCTCCCGGGGCGCATACGAGAGCGTGGCCCCGCTGACCGGCGCCGTCGCGTCCGGCAGCGGCGACGTGAGCCGCTTCGAGGGTCGCGTGTCGGTGAAGACGACGTGCAGGTTCGCCGGGTCGCCGGAGGCGCCCGCCTCGCCGTCTCCGACAGGTTGGTCGTACCCCCGCCACAGCGCCTCCCGGAGCGTCCCCGGCACCGGGCCGGTGTCGTCCCGTAGTTCGACGTGGAGCACGACCGGCCCCTCGCCGCTCCGGTCGAGTACCTGCCAGAGCGTGTCGACGCTATCCCGGGCGAGTGGCGAGAGCCGGTAACACGGGCAGTCTCGCTCGGCCGCGAGTAGCCGCGCCAGTGCGAGCCCGCGCCAGCCGGTCAGGTCGGCGACGTACACCCACGGGAGCGCGTGCACCGGGCCGAGCGTCGTGTCGCCAGCCGTCGTCTCGAGCGTCTCCGGGACCAGGTCGAGATACGCGTCGAGGGTCCCCAGTTCGGTGGCGAAGTAGTCCGCGACCGCCGTGGGGAGCGCCGTCTCGACCGTGCAGTGGGGCGGGACCGATTGCATATCACGACGTTCGGCTGACGGGCGGAAAACACTGCCGAGGAGCCCACACGGCGAGCGGCCGCAGTTTCGAACCGGGCTGGCTCTGTGCCAGTCGTCGACCAATCCGATTCGATATTGCGTCATGTGGTTTATCGCACGCCGCTCGGGAACATCCCCCGGAACGCCGCAGCGGGGCCGAAAGAGCCTCACACCTCCGAAATAGCCGCCCTGACCAGCGAAGCCACAGCGTCGGGGTTCTCCCGGGGCGCCCAGTGGGCGCAGTCCTCGAGTACCGTCAGCTCCCCCTCGGGAACCCGGTCGGCGGCCCGCCGGGCCCACGCCACGGGAAACAGTTCGTCGTGGGCGCCGTGAACGAAATGGGTCGGCATCGAGAGTTCGCCGAATCTGTCGGTGAACGTCGTCCGGTAGCCGTCGCGGGTGACCTCGGCGTCCCGGAACCGCCGGAACGCCGCGCCGGCCGTGGGCCGCTGGACCTCCCGGTAGACCGCGTCGACAGCCGCCGGGGGCAGGCTGTCGAGGTCGTGGACGATTCCGCCCAGACTCGCGCGCGTGAGTCGGCGGCTCCGCCGGAAGGCGGCGATGGCCAGTTTGTTGAACACCTGGACACGCGCGAGGAGATACGAGAGGAGCCCGTTCGGGAGTTCCCGCCCCAGCCCGTAGGGGTCGATGGGAATCAATCGGTCGACCAGGTCGGGCCGGTCGAGGGCGACCTGTATCGCCACGCCGCCGCCCATCGAGAGCCCGACGAGCGTCACTGGCCCCAGGCCGAGTTCGTCGAGCACGTCGGCGACGACGCCCGCGTGGCGCGGTATCGAGTACGGACCGGGCGGCAGGTCGCTCTCGCCGTAGCCCAGCAGGTCCGGCGCGAGGACCCGGTAGTCGGGCGCGAGGCGGTCGATGACGGGCGGCCAGGAGACGGTCGCGGCGTCGATGATGCCGCCGTGGAGCAGGACGACCGGCGGTCCGTCACCGGCCTCGCGATAGTGGATTCGGGGCCCGTCGGTCGTGACAGCGCCGTCTGTTGTCATACTGATACTACCGGCCCCACACACTGAAGGATTTCGCCGTCTGGGAAGCGGAGGGCGCTGTTCGCCGTCGAATCTGTGTTCCGGGCGAGAGAGATAGTAAACTGCTTTCCGCTATATCAAACCGACCGGCACGCGCGCTGGCGTGACTGCGTTGCCCGTGAGGTGCAGTTAACACGGCGGCGGGAGAATGGTTGCCCAAGTGATACGAAATGGCTGATTCCGACATGGAGCTCTCGGCGCCGGAACTGAGCGAGGGGGACTTCCTCCACATCGACGACCCGTACTTCGACACCGAGACCGTCGCCATCGTCACCGGCGCGGCCTCCGGCATCGGCCGGGCGACGGCGGTGGGGCTCGCGGCGAACGGCCTGACCGTGGTCGGTGCCGACATCGACGCCGAGGGGCTCGAGGAGACGGCCGACATCGCCGAGGATTTCGACGCCCCCGGGACCGTCCACGGCGTCGAGACCGACCTGACCGACGACGGCGATGTGGAGGCCGTCATCGAGGCCGCGGCCGACGAGGGCGAGTTGCGATACGTCGCCAACATCGCGGGGATGCAACACATCGCCTCCATCGCGGAGTTCCCCATGCCGAAGTATGACCTGCTACTGGACATCATGCTGCGGGCGCCGTTCAAGCTGGCCCGGGAAGCGATACCCCGCATCGAGGCGACCGACGACGGCGTCGGTGCCATCGCCAATATGTCCTCGGTCCACGGCCACTACGCGACGAAGGACAAGGCGGCCTACATCACCGCGAAACACGGCCTGTCGGGACTGACACGCTCTATTGCCGCCGAAGGAAACGGGACGCTCCGGGGGTTCTCGGTCAGCGTCGGCTACGTGCTGACGCCGCTGATGGTCGACCAGATAGAAGATACGGCAGACGAACGGGGCATCTCCAAACGCGAGGTCGTCGAGGACGTGATGCTCGGCCAGGCTCGCACGAAAGAGATGATGACGCCGGCGGAGGTCGCGAACCTGTTCAGCTTCGGCTTCTCCTCGCACGCGAGCCACCTCAACGGCGGCGACCTGCTGTTCGACGGCGGCTACACCCACACCTACGAGTGAGTCGAGACACTGCCCTCCCAGTTCGGAAGGAGAACCCGTGAACCCCCTTCCCCTCCTCGTCGGAGTGCTCCTGCTCTGTCTCGCGATTGCCGACCTCCTCTGGACGACGCTCTGGGTCGAGGGCGGCGCGGGGCCGCTGACGGCCAGGGCGATGCGGTGGAGCTGGCGCGGCGTCCGTCTGGTCGGCCGTCGCCGTTGGCGCCTGCTGACGGTCGCTGGCCCGGTCGTCCTCCTGGTGGGTATCGCGCTCTGGCTCGGCCTGCTGTGGGCCGGGTGGACACTCGTCTTCGCCGGCGTCGAGAACGCTCTCACCGACACGCTCGGTCGAGGCCCGATTTCGTGGACCGAGCGGCTCTACTTCGTCGGCTACTCGCTTTTCACCCTGGGGAACGGCGATTTCGCGCCGAGGGACGGCCTCCCGCAGCTGCTGACCGTCCTCACGACCGCCAGCGGGATGCTCTTTGTCACGCTCATCGTCAGCTACGTCATCTCGGTGCTCGATGCCGTCACACAGAAGCGCGCGCTGGCCAGTTCCGTCAGCAGTCTCGGAGACCATGGTGGGGCGGTCGTTCGGACGGCGTGGAACGGCGAGGACTACTCGGCGCTCGAACTGCCACTTACCTCGATAACGTCGGATATCAACGAACTCACGACGAACCACCACGCCTACCCGATACTCCACTACTTCTACACCGACGACCCCGCGTTCGCGACGGTTCGCAGTATCGCGGTACTGGACGACGCACTGACCATCCTGCAGTTCGGGACCCCGGAGGCACATCGACCCGCGGCCGCGGTCGTCCAGAGTGCACACCGGAGTATCGGGACCTATCTCGACACGGCCGGGTCGTTCGGCCACAGCGCCGACACCGCCCCCGACGTGCCCGACCTATCCGCCCTGCGCGAGGCCGGGGTGCCGACGGTCGAGGACGGACAGTTCCGCCGGTCCGTGGGCGACGTGGCTGCCCGGCGCAAACAGTTACGCGGGCTCCTCGACGCCGACGCGCGCGAGTGGCCCGTGGTCGAGGAGTGAGCGGAGTGGCTCGCCCCCCGCCGGCCCGCCCGCAACGACGGGCCCCAGCGGTCGCCGTCGGCGTGCAGCCCCACCGGGCCAGTGTGAACGACGTTAACAACATCGAAGCCACATAGATAGATACGATGGACAGACGTGCGTTTCTCGCAACAGGCGGGGTAGCCCTCGCCGGGACACTCGCAGGGTGTAGTTTCGGCGACGGTGGCCGACAGACCGACAGTGCCGACGGTGACGTCGCGGTCGAAACCGTCGCCGAGGGGCTGGAATCGCCGTGGAGTGTCACGCCCCTGCCCGACTCGTCACAGCTTCTGGTCACGGAGCGGGTCGGCCGCGTGTCACTGGTCGACCGGGACTCGGGCGCGGTCACGGCCGTCGACGGGACCCCCGAGGTCTACGCGTCGGGCCAGGGCGGGATGCTCGATTCGGCGCTCCATCCCGACTACCCGGACGAGCCCTGGGTGTACCTGACCTACTCCGGGGCCAACGACAGCGGCGAGTCGGCCACCCATCTGGGTCGGGGACGGCTCGACGTCGCGGACGCCCGCTTCGAGACGTTCGAACGGCTCCACGTCGCCGAGCCGTTCGTCGACTCCGACGCGCACTTTGGCTCCCGCGTCGTCTTCGCCCCCGACGGATTGCTGTATATGACCGTCGGTGACAGACAGCGCAAGGACTTCGGCCCGGACCACGTCGCCCAGGACACGACCAACGAACTCGGGACCACGCTCAGACTGACGCGGACGGGCGAGGTGCCCGACTCGAACCCCTTCGTCGACGACCCGGACGCGGTCGACTCGATTTTCAGCTACGGCCACCGCAACGCCCAGGGGATGACGGTCCACCCCGAGACGGGCGCTATCTGGCAGGCCGAGTTCGGCGAGCAGGAGGGCGACGAGATAAACATCATCGAGGCGGGCGCGAACTACGGCTGGCCGGTCGCCGACGAGGGCTGTACCTACGGCGAGGGCGAACCCATCGGCGTCAGCCACGATGACCGCGACGACATCGTGGCCCCCGTCTACTCGTGGCCCTGTGGCTCGGACGGGTTCCCGCCCAGCGGCGCGACGTTCTACACCGGCGACGCCTTTCCCGACTGGCAGGGCGACCTGTTCGTGGGCGGGCTCGCCTCGCAGTATCTCGCCCGCTTTACCGTCGACGGTCGAACGGTCACGGAAGCACAGGGGCTGCTCAAGGGACGGGAGTGGCGCATTCGGGACGTCGTCGTCGAACCCGACAGCGGCCACCTGCTGGTGGCCGTCGATTCCACCGACGCGCCCGTCGTTCGGCTCCGCCCGGCCTGACGCCGTCTCGATACGGCAGACGGCTCGCGGCCCGGGACCGCTACACCCGCTGGCGGAGCGCCCACACGTCCGCGGTCGGGTCGAGGTTGCTCGGTTCCGCTCCGCGCTCGGTCAGGATGCCGGTGTGGTACAGCATCGCCTTCAGCTGGAAGACGGTCGGTGCGTGGTAGCTCCGGCCCTCCCGGAGCGGCGCCGGTCGGAGGTCGCCCTCGGCCGTGAGCGCCCGGGACCGAACGTCGTCGTCACCGCGCAAGAACAGTTCGACGGTGAAGGTCGGATGCACCTCGTGGAGATACCGAACGAACTCGACCAGCGTCGGCCGGTCGAACCCGTCGTCGTGCATGGTCTGGAGCTCCTCGACGAGCAGTTGCGTCGCCGGATACGCGAACACGACCCGCCGAGCGAGGTCGGCCCAGTCCGGCGCGAGGTCGTAGAAACACTGCGAGGAGCGGTACCACCCCGCGAACTCCTCCAGCGCGCGCTCGACGTCCCCGTAGCGGGCTCTCGCGAACCGGACGACCTCCCGACCCAGCGGCGTCAGTTCGACACCGTCTGGCCGCTCCGCGACGAGGCCGAGAAACGCCGCCCCGCGGCGGGCGTCGTCGACCGCCCGGACGACGTCGTGGTCCGCCAGCAGCTGCTCGGTCGGCCCATCGGCGGCGAGCGCGAGCGGATAGCCCAGGTAGTTCTTGGGGTGGTTCAACCCGAAGGACCTGTCGGCGACGCCCTGTGCGCTCGCCTGGAACCGAATCGCGGTCGCCTCGTCGGTCGCCCGGTTCCCCACGACGCGGGGCACCTCGACCGGCTCGACGCGCCCCGAGGCGTCGACGCCCAGCACACCGACGTTGAGTTCCCGGGCGAGCGTGCGGTCAGTCTGTGAGACCGCGTCGGCCGGCACGGCGACGTAGGCCGCGTTGGCCTCGTGCAGCCGGTCGTACGCCTGGACGATACCCCGCTCCGTGTCGACCCCGCGGTCGGTGGCGCCCTTGGCCTCGACGGCGACCAGCGGCGGCTCCGCACCCAGCCGGTCGACGGCGAGGAGCTCCGACTCCAGGGCCCGGACGCCGACGAGGTCCGGATAGCCACTCCCCAAGCGGACGTGGTTGAACGGCGCCAGCGTCTCCATGACCGACGCCTCGATGGCCTGCCCGGCCAGCCACTCCCCGCCGGCGAACTGCGTATCGACGACGGCGTAGGTTCCGGACTGGTCGTCCGCGGGAAAGAGCCGCCGCTTCGCGTGGGCGAGCACCTGCGGTTCCGAGAGCGCGGCGCTCGACATGGCTCTACCATCGGGAGTGGCGCTACTGAAGGTTGCGGGTGGGCCAGGCCCCGGTCCGAGGCGTCTGTGTGGGCTCGATACATATCGGAGGCATGGCTAAATGGTAATCCGGCAAATGAGTGATACACGCTACCATGAACCACAAGGCACTCGCGTTACTCAGGAAGGAATGCGCCGACGGTAACACCAGAGCGTGCGACACGCTCGAACGAGTCTGTGAGAGCGGACGGGAGGAAGCCTGCCAGCACATACCGTAAGCGGGACGAAGCAGGTGCCATACCGCTGTGGGATTGCTCACGGCAGCGAACGGGTCCTGCCGGGGAGCGACAAGACGTTCTGGGCAGGTGTCGGGAGGCGGCCGACGGACCCGGTCACCGGGACGGCTTCGGCGGTATCGGTTTCGACGTACCGGAGTTCGACGGTCACGGCGTGGCCCGTCTGGGTCCGGAGACGTAACTGGAGCCGGTCAGCGAGGCGCGGATACCGCCGCTCCGACGGTGTTCCGAGGGTGATGACGACCCGTCGGGGTTCGTGCGCGGGGACCGTCGCCGGCCGGACGTCCCCCGGGAACGCAAGCGTTGGCCCGCCGTAGACGACGTCGAACTCGATGCGCTCGAGCCGGTCGTAGGCCGGCTGCGTGAGCAGCTCGTTCGTCGAGCTCCGGACCGTCCGCTCGAACTGCGCGTCCTGTACCGACGCGAGCGTGATACCGCCCAGAAAGACCGACAGCACCGAGATGAGGACGAGCAACACGGCGACCCGCGTGAGCGTCCGGCTCCGTGAGTGCTCGCGCTTCGTCCCGGCCCGGGGCTGGTAACCGAGGTATCGCAGCGTCACGAGCGCGGAGAGATTGATCGCGAGGACGTTGACCAGGACGAGGACACCCGCGCTCAGTGCGGCGAACGGTTCCCCCCCAGGCGACGGCGATACCCGCCGCCGCCGCGGGCGGGATGAGCGCGACGGCGATCATCACGCCCACCAGCGTCGCCGAGGCGCCGCGGAGAGGCTGAATATCCCGGCGACGCCGGCACCGAGCGCGATGAACAGCGAGAGGAAGTCCGGCGAGATACGGGCACTGACTTCGGCGATACCGGGAGAGACGATAATTAGTGGAAGTCGACGTAGCGTCGCTAAAAGTCCATATATCGGTGGCTGAGAACCCTGCAGATTTTGGATGAGCACCCATGGACCCTGCCGGATTTGAACCGACTGCAGACTCGCTTCGCTCGTCTGCCGGGCTTCAAACCGTTGGGCAGCAGACTTCGCTCGTCGCGTCCGCGCCTCGCAGAAGTATGGGCCCTGCCGGGGATACTCCAGAACGTGCTGGAGCGTCAGCTAGCCAATATTTGCATCCAACAGTCGTGAGACGGCATGCTAGCAGAAGCGGTGCGACGAATTCAGCGGGTTCGCTATCCCGATTGGATAAAGTCAGGTTCCTGATCACAGTCCAGCGGAACGCCCTCCCAGATTCGTTTGAGCGCGTTTCGACTTGTCCATCCTTCCCGTTCAGCGATTTGGTTGATATTGACACAAGCTTCATCTTCGGAGAGAATCCCCTGTTGAGCCAGAACTCCAAGTGGAACGCCAAGTGACGGCATGGCAACTCCGAGTTCCTTGAGGTCGAGGTGTCGACGAACATAGGACCGGCCACCCTCCGCCATCTCAGTGTCACCACGATCCATCATCAGGATGATCTCGATATCGTCCGTGTTCTGCTTCACCAACTCAACGACGCTCCACTCTCCCTGCTCTTGAATAGAGCCACAGAACTCGTAGTCCAGCGCAGTACTGTCGTCATCAAGTGCGTCCAGAACCCGCTGTGCGGCTTCAGCTCTTTGCTGCTTCGCCTCGTCGAAGCTATCTGCATCACGAGAGTGTTGGTTCAGTTCTCGATAGCAGGTAGTCGTCGTCAAGACACCTAAATTGTCTCTAACTGCTGGCCAGCAATCCAATCGTGCATATGCGATTAGGGCATCGGTGTCTGCGACGATTCGATGCATAGGACTATCACTCCGTTACTATCTCAGACGTGCGTCAGTGACCCAGTACTGAAACTGCTACTCGTCGATGAAACGATTCGTATCGCCCGATAGCATCGCGTCTGCGCCACGTGCCATCTCGACGGCATCTTCGAATTGCTCGTCTCCGAGGAGTCGGCGAGCAGTCTGTTCGGCGATGCTACCCTCGTCGTAGAGATCCAGAATCCGTGCGCGATCAGAATCGTCCAGAGTCGCGTGTATGGCCGAAATCACTGGCTCCTCAATCGACTCCTCAGTCACCGCTTCCGCTGCGCGAACGACTTCGCCGAGTGAGTCGATTGATTTCGACATATAGTTCTCCTTGAGAAGAGATTGACAGTTATAGCGGATAAATCTTATCGTCAGAGTTCTGTCCGTCGAAGTGGGACCGATTCGATTCAAGCTAAAATGACGGTCTACGACACCGAAATGATTGCATACGAAAAGCAGGAGAGATGCGAAGATCGCTCCCTGTGGAATCCGCTATCTGCGGTCCAGTTGCCGTCGCATCTGCTTCAGGTGGGTGTCGAACGACGTCTCGTCTCCGTGGATTCGTTCGCCCGGTTCGTTACCAGCCTGCGCAGTGTAGGCCGTCTCCAGCAACTCCCGACCTCGCTCCGTCCACAGCTCTTCGTCGAACAGTGCGGAATTCTCGAAGTAGTGCGCCCCGACACTCACGTCGAGCTGTGAGTAGAACGCCAGAATTCGGAGGTAGCCGACCACGGCGTCCTCGAGGTCGTCGTACTCGTCTTCTTGTTCCCAGTCGCCGTCGACGTGTAGCCGCCGGAACTTCGGTTCGTTGCACGCACCGTCGATCCGGCCGAGTACCTTCTTGACATCGGAACGATCGAAGCCGAGTCCTGGACACGCTTCGCGGAGGTCCTGCTCCAGAGCGATGGAGACACTGGTGTCGATACTGCTGTCGATCCCCGTGTCTTCTCGATGGTCGGACCCGCTGGAGTGGTGCTGCTTTCGCTGGGTTTCCTTCCGACAGGTCGAACATAGCGCCGTTTCATCCACTGGAGTGGACAGTTCGTCCCCACACCATCGGCACGGGGTATCCGCTGGTTGGTCAGTCTCGAATCCATCCGGATACGACCCAGCACAGAACGGATCATCTGTCACTGGTCCTTCCCGCCTGGCGTACCGGTTCTCGAGGTCTGACGTCTCTACGACGGACGTGTGTGATTCTGCGTCGTACATGGGTGCATTGCCTCTTGCTGTGTTTCGGTGAGAGGCACGGCTACGTTCAAATGGTAACAAATTAAATTTTTCGTATGGCTGAATATTATCCATCGAGCAAGTACATCTCTCTGTGGGCCGACGATTTTCAGGAAGATCCGACGATGCCGATGCTGTATCCGGTCGACCAGTGAATCCAGCTTCCAGTCACCAGACACGACACCGGATATAATTTCACCCCCAGTCGTGTCACCCAACGGTATGCAAATTCGGGGGCTACGGGCCGGAAGCGAACGACGTGAGGCAGTGCCACTGCTCCGGCAACTGTGGAGTGACGCCGAGCCAGCCGAGATTCTGGCGTGGACGGGACGCGAAGACTACCATCTCTTCGGTGGATTCGTCGACGGCGAATTGGTCGGCGTCGCTGGCGTCCTCGTCACGGATATGCTCCATCACGTTCGCCACGCGTGGCTCTACGACCTCGTCGTCGACGACGCTCGACGGAAGGAAGGACACGGAACTGCACTCATCGAGTTCGTCGAAGACTGGGCCACAGAGAAGGGGTGCGAACACGTCGCGCTGGCATCTCCACTAGCGAAAGAGGGGACACACCAGTAGTACGAAGACAGAGACTACGAGAAATGGGGGTACGTACTCGAGAAACAGCTCTGAGCAGTGCCGAAGCTATCTGAAGGAGAAAGTCATTCGTGGAGCCACTCATACCACTCACCGAGATCGACGAGTTGGTTTTCGACGCCAGTGATGCCATACTGATCAAAGACCTTGTCGACAGTTCGAGCAAGTCCCTCCGGGTCGGTATCCGGTAGTTTCTGATCATAGTAGAGAAATATCCCTGCGTGGTCGTGTTCGTGGTGTAGTGGTTCGAAGTCTTTTGCGTTATTTGTCAGGAGGACGGTGTTGTGTTCACCACACTACGCTACCAGTTCGGCATCACTCGTGTGTTCACCGAACCGGTCTTTCGCTTGTTCGACATCGTGTCCACGTTCTCGGAGCAATCGTTCGAAGACCCGACCAACGTGTTCGTCAAGCAGAATCTGAGCACCAGTCACTTCGCGGTCTCTTTGGGCTTCAGTGACGACTCTCGGACCCGTTCGAATGTCGCTTCGTTCTCCGCTTCGAGTTCGCGCATCTCGTCGATGTGGGCGTAGTAGTAGGAAAGCGATTCGTACACTTCCGCAAGGGACACGTCAAATTGGTCCGCAACATGAGCGGGAGATTGGCTGCTGTCAACCACCCGTGCAGCGACGTGGCGAACACCGATACGGGTGCCGTCAATTCGTGGCTCCCCACCGAGGACATCCGCATCACGGGTAATACTCATACGACCTGTTAGGCACCCGTCTCGGTTATATCTTTCCGGCGATCAGTCCTGTGAGAACCAATCAATACGCAGAATATTTCTTCGCCATTACGGTTACTCGTCGAAGAGTTCGTCGCGTAGATTGCTCTCTTCGTCGTCGAAATCAGCTGGTGTGGATGTTCTCGGGGCCGAATTGTCGCCACCGAGGTCGAGAATCGAATAGAGCGCCTCGACGAGATCGTACGTGGTCCCAGTGGAAAGGCCTGTAAGTTCGGCCATCTGTCGGATCGTGACATCTCCCTCGCTGTGTGCATTCACGAGATCGTGTGTGAGTGCGAACGTGACGAGACCATGGTCGTCGAGAACGCGCTGGATAGCTGGAAATCCATGTCAACAGCCACGTATCAGCAGTCGATCGGCTGACCCCGGAGTCGGCGATATCGGGAAGAGACCAGAGCGATACGTCTGAGACCAGCGAACTGTACGACTACAGACTGGACATATCGAGTCCAACAGGGCGCCCCTGCTTCCACTCGACGGCCAGGACGACATCCCGAAGTGAGCTGAGCCGTTGTTCTACGACATCGAGCGGGTGTGTGTCGATAAACTGTGCCCGTTCGTGATCGACGGACGTTGCGCCGTCGTTGACCTGCAGATGAACTGGTCCGAGCGTATCGTGGGTATCGTCCTGGTGCCACCCGATCAAAAGACTGCGTTCCGGTTCGATCCAGTTGAACCAGTAGTATTCGTACGGATCGGCAGTTCGGAGCTGGAACCCGATCTCGACCCGGGCAGTCGTGACCGGGTACGCCTCGTCAGCGAGAAAACGCCGTGGATTCACCTCACCGACGACGCGATACGGACCCGGTTCGCGCGGTTCAGCACGCCGTCGCCGAACGCTGTCGAACTCGTTTCCGAGCCGGTGCTGTATGCGCTCGTGGAGTCGCTTGCTCTGCAAGTTTGCCCGATTTGCGAGAAAGACGACCATCAGGCGAATGTCGAGGGGGAATCAGTCCGTGGTGACGAGAGTTCGATAACGTCATCGTACAGTTGGAGGGCGTGCTTCACGAGCCCGAGTTCGGTATTGATCGCCTCCCACGTGGCGATCACGTTTCGGCGCTCACGAAGGGCAGTTGCCGAGAGCTCCTCGTCAGCGAGCTGGGTGCGGAACTCATCGAGTGACCGGACATCGTACTCCGTCGCCAGGTCTTCCTGTTCGGTCTTCAGCTCCGTCAGCTGGCTCTCCAGTTCGTCGCGTGAGTACGCTTCGATCAGGTCTGTCACTTCGTCGAAGAGCATCCGCACTGGGTTCAGATCGTATGCTTTCGTCCCATCGACGGTCGTCTCGATCACCCAGTCGTCACTCTGCAGTCGCTGGAGTTCGTCGTCGGCCGTCGTTCGCGAGACCGCCGCACGGTCCGCGATCTCTTGCACTGGCGTGGGCTCGTGGAGCATCTCTACGACGTGCCGGACGCGCTCGCGCCCGCTCATGTTCTCTGTCCACGACTCCGGGTTCGAGTCAGCCATCGTGCTGACTATTGCACTGCGGTGTCAAATAATTTGCCTTCGTTCAAATATCCAAACCCCAGGGCTGTAGGCGGACGTATCGGGAGCCGTTCGGGGAAGTCGGAAATAGACGGCACGGAGAGTCTTAGCCGTTGTTCGACGTGTTCAGGCATTCAATCGAGTGCGTTTTCAGGCACGTCCAGATGGATACCATCCAAGCAACGGGGGCAGACCCACTCGTCGTGCCAGATCCCATCGTCGCTATCGGTGGCCGGGACTCCGAGTTCCGCAGATTCCTCGATCTGCTCTACACTGAGCGAGTCGTACAGCTCCAGAGCTGTACCACAGTCCGGGCACTCACCGTCGATATAGTACGGTTCGCCGTCGCGCGGTTCGGCAGGTGATTTCGGTGCGTCTTTCGTCATGAATAACATATTCGGTGCGGACAACTTCCGTTTTTACACGGGAATGAACTCGGGGTCGACGTAGTTCAGTCGACCGGTCGTGTCGAAGTAGTCGTGGAAATCCTGGTACAGTTCGGTACACTTGCCTGGCGTGTCGTAGCGAAGCGTATGAAAGTCGCCGACGACGGCGCAGTATCGCTGTGCCCGTGTGAGTGCGACGTTGAGTCGTCGCGGGCCATCGACATCCCGGCCGAGAAAGCCGATCTCGCCGTCGCTGTTGCTGCGAACCAGCGAGAGGAGTATCGCGGTCTTCTCGCTACCCTGGAAGGAGTCGATGGTGTCGACCGTGATGTCGTCGGCCGCCGCGACGTGGTCGTCGAGCAGGTCGGATACGAGGCGGACGTGGGCGGTGTAGGGTGTGATGATACCGATTTCGCTGGCGGGAACGTCATCGAGGAGCTCCTGAACGAGGTGGACGACGAGCCGTGCTTCCGTCTCGTTGGCCCGGGAATGATCGTCGACAGCGACCGACCCACCGACGTTGTACCCTTCGATAGCCGGTCGCTCGGGAAGCGGGTCGACGGTTCTCCCGTTGCGGAGCGTTCGGTCGTAGAACTCGCGGTTGGAGAAGTACGCGATGTCGCGGTGCATCCGGTACTGCGTCTTGAGTTGCAGGCCGACTCCCTCGTAGACGCCGCCAGCAGCGTAGAGGTGCTCGAAGAGCGACAGCCCGTAACTCGATTCGGGCGGGTCCTCCGTCGCGCTGAACGGCGGGAGCTGCCGGTGGTCGCCGGCCAGCACGACGCGGTCGGCGCGAACCAGCGGGATGCACGACGCCGTACACGTCGATTGCGTGGCCTCGTCGAGGACGAGGAGGTCGAAGTCGTGCGGGATAGTGGCTGCGCTGCTGTTCGTCGCGGCCACGACGTCGGCGCGGTCCTCGACATCGGCGTACCCCTGTCGGACGAGCGACGATCGGGATCGATTCGCGTTCACGCGGTCGAGAACGAACTCGCCGTCGCCGTGTTGCCCGTGGGCGTGCAGTGACTGCGCGTCGAGAGCGTCCGAGTCGGAGGCGCCGAGCAGGAGATTGTCGAGGGCCTGGTTCGAGTCGGCACAGACGAGGACGTCTTCGCCGGCGTCGACGGCACGGCGAACGATCTCGACGAGGGTCCGGGTCTTTCCGGTTCCGGGCGGCCCGTGGATACAGAACAGGTCGTCGGCAAGCAGCGCGTAGTCGACGGCGAGTTGCTGTTCCTGGTTCAGCTCGGTGTCGAACGGGTCGCTCTGGGCGGCCGCCTCGTTCGAGAACGTCACCGGGCGCTCGCCGGCGAGGATTTCCCTGGCCGAGTCAGTTCGGAGTTCAGCAATTGCGTCCAGTTCGCGGTCGAACGGAACTGGGTTCAGCAGTGCCGACAGTCCGAACTCGCCGCCATTTTTGAGCGTGCTTCCGACAGCCGCGGACTCGGCGACGCTGCTCCAGTCGACGGTGAGCCACAGCGTGAGTCCGCGGATTCGGTCGACGGTCGCAGGAATGGGAAACGCGTCAGTTGCAGTGTCGCTCTGTCCGTGGAGGAGCACCTCGTTGCCCTGGTAGATGCCGAACTCGTTTTCGACGAAGTACGCCCACTGTCCGTCTCGCTCGTCCTGACGTGACTGGTCGAGTTCGACGCGGAATTTGTATATGCCGTCGTCCTCGCTACGACACGAGAGCGAGGGAATCGCCGCTTCGCCCCGGGCACACAGCGCTCGCGCAGACGTGTTCCGTGCGAGTTCCCGGTTCCCATCTCGCGTCGCGTCCCGCTCCGCCCGCACGTAGGCCTCGAACTCGTCTAGCAGCACCTCGGGGTCAGTCGGGTTCCGTGGGTCCTCCTTGTCGTCGAGCGGGGAGTCGTACCCCGGCGGGTACGTCTCCGGGAGGTAATCGGAGTGCCAGAACCGAATACGCGTCGCCAGTTCTGTCCGGCCGAACTCCTCAGCGGGGACCGGTTCGTACTCGCCGTCCCGTTCGACCAGGAAAATCTCCCCACGCACCTCGTGGTCTGTGTAGGCGACGTACGCGTCGGTCGGGACTGCGCTGTCGGGTTCGTGCAGGGGGATACAGACCCAGTCCCGATCGGGATGGGAAAGCGAGTCGTGGTGCGCAGCAAACGCCGCGATGGGGCGAACAGGAATCGTGCTGTCTGTCGAGTCGAGGTCGCTCGCGTTCGCCGCCACGAGCGACGCGCTGTCCGGTGAAAACTTCCCTACGGCGTGTTCGAACAGCAGTGACATCTAGCGTGTACTGTATGTGGTGCAGTAATGTGTTATAAAGTGTTGTCCTGACGCTGCTCAGAGCTTTCGCGGTCATCAAGCCCAGACTCTGTAGACAATATCGGTGCCAGTAGATACTAAAACAGAGTATAGAACCCCTGAGAACCGAGTAATAGTTAGCTAAGAACCCTGCAGATTTTGGGTGAGCACCCATGGGCCCTGCCGGATTTGAACCGACTGCAGACTCGCTTCGCTCGTCTGCCGGGCTTCAAACCGTTGGGCAGCAGACTTCGCTCGTCGCGTCCGCGCCTCGCAGAAGTATGGGCCCTGC